>OGPS01001606.1_pt1 | contig 16086 bp, 10 predicted proteins | sample 1552931 | NCBI WGS metagenome assembly OGPS01 (sample SAMEA2580252, study PRJEB22360) | human gut metagenome | biome: human gut; feature: human-associated habitat; material: faeces | place: Denmark | collected 2008/2010 | reverse complement strand
AAAATATATTTTTACGATTTAATTTACAATTGACAACATCTTTATAATAAAAAATTAATAATTCAAAAAATGTAATAATATCTTCTTTTTCGCGAAAAAAATCAAAAAATAATTTTTTTTCTTCTCTAAAGAATTTAGATGATGATCATTTCTTTATATTAAAAACAGCTGTTATTACAGCTACTGATAGTTGGAGAATTTATTCTGAAGCATATTTTGAAAAAGTTATAAATAACGATATACTTATTCCTGAAGAATTAAAATATATCGATTCTGCTTTATGCACAGGACTTTCTCCGGATTGGAATAATTCATATGAGCAATATCATGACTCTTTCAATATAATTGCAGATATGCGAAATGCAAACGACTTACTTACTCGATTTTTAAAAATGTATCAAGTACTTGAATTCTTTACATTTAGATTAAAATTGATTCCTTTGACAAAAGGACAAGCTACAAGAAACTCTTTTATATCTAATGTTAGGCATACTGTAGATACTATATCTGACTTAGGCAATATCAATGAATCTGTAAGCTATTTCCGTGATTATTTGAATGATGATAATAAGTTATATATATTTTTACTTGGTGGTTCAAAATCTCTACATAGCTATGAACCATTAAAGAATATTGGCGCTAAAATTTATAATGCAAATAATGCAAACGAATTTTGCGATATGGTTCTAACCGATATGGAATAAGAGGTAAGTATATGAAACAGATAGAACTCGTCGTTGGTGGCATAACCAAGCTGGCAGTTGATGCAATCGTTAATGCAGCTAACCGCTCGTTGTTAGATGGTGGATGAGTGGATGTATTCATCGTGCTGCAGGTCGCGAACTCTTGAAGGAGTGTATGACTCTTGCGGTTGCGAGACTGGTCAGAGTAAGATAACAGGGGCATATAACTTGCCTTGCAAGTATGTAATCCATACCGTCGGACCTGTTTTTATGGTAATGGTGACGAGTCTCAGTTGCTGGTTTCATGCTATAAGACTGCACTTGACATTGCTAAGGAAAAGAACATTAAGAGTATCGCTTTCCCTTGTATTAGTACTGGTGTGTATGGCTATCCAAAGGCAGAGGCTGCTTAGATTGCGTTGAAGGCAATCCATGAGAGTGACTTCGATGGTAAAGTAATCATCTGTTGTTTCTGTGAGTCAGATGCTACATATTATAAAATATAAAGGGGAATCGTTATGTTCGATAAACTCTAAACATTTAAATAAATAGTAGGTCAATACGTTATATATAAAATGGAAGTACTAGACATTCACCAACTGATAGGCGGGGTAACAAAATATGATAAGAAGGTGGCTCTGGAGGTGAAGAAACCGAAAAGTTGGTGCAAGAGTGTGAGCACCTTTGCCAATGGTATTGGTGGCAGACTCATTTGGGGTATTGCTAATGATAAAACTATCGGTCGGTCTTGATGACGTAAAAGATGATGCGGAGAAGATCAGCGAAGCTATCAAGTCTCACATTGATCCAATACCTGATTCAACCTCTCGTTCGCAAAGGCTGAAGACAAGGAGTTCGTTGTACTCACAGTGATGCCTGGTGCTCAGATATCTTATTATAACATAGATGATGGACCGATGTAGGCATTTGTTCGTGTTGGTAACTAGAGTGTAGTAGCTAGTATATTGAAGCACAAAGAACTGGTGCTGAAGGGTAGTAACATGTCGTATGAGCCTTGTGTATTGTTGGAAGTTCGTGGATATGGTATTTACCGTGCTTCGTGCCACATACTTTAAGCGCACTAAACGTTTGTTTGAGAATAGCGACTATGAATCATTCGGCATTATCAACGAGAAGTGTGAACTGATTAATACTGGTGCTCTGCTCGCAGACTATCCTCCTGTTCGCCACTCACATTTGTTCTGTACTCGCTGGAATGAACTTGATAAGGCTAATGGTATGGTGGTTAATTTTTGAATAGAATTATCATTGAAAGGTATTTTACCAAAATAAATTGAACAATATTAGCTTTTCACATTGAATTTTGATATATTTGCATTAAACTACAAATTATTTCAATTATGAAGCAATTGAATAGGATTAAAATAGTCCTTGTTGAAAAGAATAAAACGGCTAAATGGCTCTCTGAGCAAGTTGGTAGGAATGTGACATCTGTTTCTCGTTGGTGTACTAATGCTTCACAACCAGATTTGGAAACATTATTTCGCATAGCGGAACTTTTGGATGTTGATGTAAGAGAATTGCTTCATGTAGAAAAGGATAAATCTAAATAAGTATATCAAGATGGCTATTCCGGTAAACATAGAAGATTTGCTTCATAAGCGTAAAATAGAATCCACCCGTATTGAGTTTAAAACAGGATGGAATCCAGATAAAATTTATCGCACCATCTGTGCTTTCGCTAATGATTTTGATAACATTGGCGGAGGATACATCATCGTAGGTGTTCAAGAAGAAGAAAACACAGGTATCGCAAAACGGCCAGTGACAGGTATTCCTATAGAGGAACTTGATAAGATACAACGTGATATGGTTGGGTTCAATCATAAGATTGAGCCATTCTATTTGCCACGAATCGACATGCAGGAGATTGACGGGAAATACGTTTTGCTTATTTGGGTGCCAGCTGGAGTGAACCGTCCTTATAATGTACGTGAACGAGTTACAGCAAGTAATCAGTCGCCATGTAAGTGGTATGTTCGTAGTGGAACCAATACTATTGAGGCGAGAGGTGAAGTCTTGGATGAATTGCGTGAGATGGCGAATCGTACTCCATTTGATGAAAGGGGTAATGAGAGTATAGAGATAACAGATATTTCAAGAGCCTTGGTTCTGGATTACTTGCAAACAGTCAACAGTCGTTTGGTTGCTGATTTCGAAAAGCTGTCCCTGTTCGAGTTGTTGTCGCAAATGGACCTGCTGGTAGGGCCCGTTGAACGTCAACTAGTCAAGAATGTGGCCGCTATGATGTTCTGTAAGAATCCTGCCAAATTTTTCCCGACAACACAAGTAGATATTGTTATCTTTCCCGAGGGCTGCATTAAGAATCCCAATAACATGATTGAGGTTCCAAAGATTGTTGGCCCTGTTCCCGATATGATAAAACAGGCATTGGACTATATCAAAACGAATGTTATCAAGAAACGTATCATTAAGCAGAAAGACAAGGCTGAATCTATAATCTTCTTCAACTATCCTTATCAAGCAATTGAAGAGGCAGTCGTTAATGCTTTGTATCATAGAGATTATCAAGAACGAGAACCGGTTGAGATTACGATTGAGCCAGAAAAGATTTCCATTCTTAGTTATGCCGGTCCGGACCGTTCCATCAGCATTGATGCTATCCAAAAGGCTGAACGTCTGAAGTCACGCCGCTACCGTAATCGTCGTTTGGGCGATTATCTCAAAGAACTTCAGTTGTCCGAAGGTAGAGGAACCGGTATCCCAACCATACAAGACGAATTAAGAAGAAATGGCTCTGCTCCTGCTGTGATTGAGACAAATGAAGAGAGAAGTTATTTCTTGATTGAGATTCCTTGTAGAGAAGGTTTTGGTGATAGAGTCTTGATTGGTGATGATTTTATTTCCTCAGATGATGATAAGATAAATGATAAGATAAATGATAAGATAAAAAGTGTCCTGTTAAAGATTTCAGAACTAGGAATAGCTAAAAGAAAAGACTTGCATGATGCAATAAAAATATCAATGCCTACTATTGATAGAATCCTTAAGCAACTTATTTCAGAAGATCTTAATTTGATTGAGTATCAAGGTTCTCGTAAAACAGGCGGTTATGTATTGACAGAGAAAGGCAAAGCCTTTATAAAATCAATGAATGAATAATATGTCAAAAAAACAAGAAATAATAGGACTAATTGACGCGGATCTACTTGATAATGGTACGCGTCACCCAAATCTTGTATTACTAAAATTGGCAGGATTTTTCCATGATAATGGAATTCCATTTGAATTAATTCTTGATCCTCAGGCAAATACTTTACATTATACAAGAATATATTTGTCTTGTGTCTTTACGTTTACCAAATTACCAGAACTATATATACGATCAAAAGGAACACCGGAAGAAAAGAAGTTTAAATGTGGAGGAACTGGATTTTATGCCAATGAAGTAAGTGTAATGGAATATCGTAGAAAACGTGAACAAGATATGAACCAATTAGAACATGATGAATTCCTAAATACTCTTAGAAACTTTCATGGAGGTAAAGAGTATGGGATTAGCATGTCTCGTCAGATGCCTTACTATCATTTATATGATCAATTTATTAATCAACAAGTTAAGAAAGGTTTTAAACGAGAAAAATTTAAAGATTATCAAAAATATTCAATAGGTTTTTTAACCCGTGGTTGTGTAAGACATTGTCCATTCTGTGTTAACAAACTAGAGAATTGTATATTACCATATTCTAAATTACAATGGTTCTTGGATGATGAGAAAGATAAAAACGGAAAACTTGTTCGGCCATATATCTATTTATGGGATGACAATTTTCTTGCTTCTGACCCATCTATTTGGAGACCACTACTGAAGCAACTTATAGAAACTAAACGCCCATTTCAATTCCGGCAAGGTCTTGATGAACGCATGTTAGCAGAAAGTCCTTATGGCGAAGAAATGGCAGAAATGTTATCACGGTCGCGTTATCATGGTGATTTTATTTTTGCTTTTGATAATTGGAAAGATCATGAGATAATTGAAAAATCACTTAAAATCTGGAAACGTTACAATCCAAAGAAAGGTACAAAGTTCTATTTGTTTTGTGGTTTTAAACAGTCTCCAACAAAAGTAGATATATTTTATAAAGACATTTGGGAATTATTTCAAAGAATTAAAATACTCATGCAATATGGATGTGTTGGATATGTGATGAGGCATGAAGACTATCATAATGCCCCAGTATCAAATTTTTATGTCCAAATTGCCAGATGGTGTAACCAGCAGCAGTTTTACAAAAAAATGTCTTTTTGGCAATTTTGTTATAGAAATCAATCTTATTGGGAAGAAAAGACATTAAAAATAACTACACGGCCAAAGCTAAAAACATTCGATGAATTTGAACAAGATATAAGAGATGGATATTACGATAGAGTCAAAATGTGTTTATCATTAAAGTCTCTAATAAAAGTTCTAGAAATGTTTCCTAATCATAGGGCAGAATTGATAGACATGTTTAACTATTCAATGTCCGAACTTGTAAACGAAAATCTTTGGAAGTAATCAAATTATAAATAACTCACAACAATATGGCAATCATTATTAAATCTCATAAAGATACTCTTCTAATTGACTCTACTATTGGTATTAATTACAATAGTGGTAATGTACTTCAGGGAGAAAAAGATATGTATGAACGTATTGTACGAGATTGTGAAGCAAGTCCTTTGACATGGTATATGTGGTATGATAAAACTTTCAACATACCATATGGAGGTCAAAATGAAATACAGATTGATTTTCTCCTTATATGCCAAGAAGGTGCAATTATTGTTGAAGTTAAAGGTGGTATAATTGAGTTGATAAGGGGGTTCTTTTATTATAGCTATAAAGGGGTCTTAAGAGAAATGAGTAGAACACCATTTAAGCAAGCTCATGATTATAAATGGGCATTGTTAAATAATGGGATATTAAATAAGGATCAAATATTTGTTGATTATGTATGTGCTTTCCCTCATAGTACTCTTGACATATCACGTGACTCTTCTCAAATCAACCTTTCTCATAAACTTTGGAATAAGTTAGATCAAGATAGTGATAATTCTTTTGCAGACTTCTGTTTAAGTGTAATTCGTAAAAATAAACGCTCTAAACGTATAATATCAAAGACAGAATTACAGTCTATTGTAAACTCACTTGCTCCATCAATTGAAGATCGTTATAAATATTCACTAACTTCGCTTCGCGAAGTTTTGGATTGGTTACAGATTGACAATCTAAGTATTCTAGAAGGTTTGAGAAAAAATCCTAGAATATTAATTGAGGGTGGACCAGGAACAGGAAAAACCACTATGGCTAAAGCATTTATTAAAAGACATAGTGGTCTTAAGGGGTTATATCTATGTTGGACAGGATTGCTAGCAAGTAAGGTTCGGCTTGATTTAGATAAAGAACGATTAAGTTCATGTACTGTCAAAACATTCAATAATTATATCAAGGAAATAACAAATATAGAACTTAATATTAAAAGTGAGAATAGCCAATATGATGTTTACAAACTTTTAAGCAAAGAACTCAGTAAAATTACTAAGGTAGATTATGACTATATTATTATTGATGAAGCACAAGATGTCATTGATAAAGGTGTTGATATTGTGCTCAATGAACTATTAAGTTCACAACACAATGGTCTTAAACAAGGACGATATCTAGTATTTTATGATCTTGAACAAGGATATAATAATGTTAGTCGAAATTTGAATGAAAATATTAATAAAATAGCAAAATACGCAGCATGCTTCATACTTGATGAGAACAAACGTGTTCCTACAAATAAACTTATTGTAGAATATGCCAATAAAGTATTGTCAGTTGAACATTGCCAGGAAGCTTTTGAGTTATATTTAGATTCTCTTAAAGGAAATGATATAGCAGGACTTACAATATCTTTCCATGATAATGTAAGAGAAGTAAAGAAAACTATTAAAGAACACACCAAACATCTATTTCAATATTGCGGAGAAATTTCTTCTACAACATTGCTGATACATTCTGATTTTAAATATAAAGAAAATGAAGATGATGATTCAGTATATGATATAATAGCAGAAATGGAGTCATTTCTTGAAGTTTTATCTGAAAAAACTATAGAAAGGAAGTCAAAGGAATTGTTAGCCTTTACAACGATACTTAAATATAAGGGTTTAGAGGATAACAATATAATACTTGTCATCCCAGCTTCAAAGATCAAGAGTTCATGGGATAATTTTCTATTCGAAATTTATGTCGGTATGACACGGGCAATCATGAATTTGGACATTATTATTCTCAAATCTAATTAATATGTTACACGACAACTTTATAAAAACAGCAAAACAGGAAAGCCATGAATTCAAGGCTCTTTTGAATATACTATCTTCTCTTAATTTACATACTAAAGAAGGTAGAAAGTTGTTGTGTGTTCTGAATAATATTATTGATTATTACATTAACAGAGAAGTGGAATATAGTGATGATGTCAAAATGCCTATAGTATATTTCCCATTATGTGAAGATTAGGCTCAGATGTTATGTGAGGAATTTGTTGCATTAAAGATGTCGTTACTTTGGGGTAAAAGCACTCGTACAAATATACTTTCCTCATATAAGTCAAAGCCATTTATATATTTGCCAGAAAAAGTTAATAAAAAGGAGCGTGAAGCATGTTCTAAACATTTTAGATTTAAACGGGATGTTGCAAAATACTTAACAGATGACATTTTAGATATGCCTTCCAACGCAAATGAGAAATGTTTCTTTTATAGTCGTACTTTATCTGATGAATATAATCTCTCATTAAAGACTAAAGGACATTATCATTTTATTCAAGATGTAGTTGGAGATTCTTTTTCAACAGAAAAATCTCTAATCATTTTAAATGGAGATGAGGATGAAGTATATAAAAAAATAGAACAAAATGATGGGAGGTTTAAAATCCCCCATATATTCCTTTTTCTTCAGAAAAATATTGATGGGCGTAACATTCAATTATGTATGAAAATGCAACGCTCAACAATTAAAGAATATAATGAAGACTATGATGCTGGTATTCATAATGTTATAGCATTTTTATTTTCGCAAAAACCTTATAGACTACAGAGGATATACGAAAATAAACACAGTTTAGTAGAACGCTGGCAACGTGAAAAATTTGCTGAAACGCGTGATTTTATATCATTCACAAAAGCAGAAATGGATTACTTATTTGAACGTCAAGAACCATGTATTGATTTCTATGAATTAGGATGTGAAATAAATGCAGAAGAATACCAAATAAAGAATACATTTGATTTTATGATTCAAGATATTGCTCATGAAGTAAAACTACGGAATGAATTGGCGATTTGTTTTACAGATCAAAGTTTATCAAAGATAAAAGAGGAGATTCTAAACCTTAATTCTGAGGTAAATGAAGAGTATACAGATTATTTTTTACAACTTATTCATAATAAATACAAAACAGAACTTACAGAAATCTTATATAACTGGATAAAATTCCATGAGATTGCAGTAGTTTTGGATTACAACATAGATGTGTATTATAAAAAACAATTAAAATTCTTCTTACAGTCTAAATGTGGTGCATCTTCGGTTAATTTTTATACATTTAAGAATTTTAAAGCTCATAAAGATGGCTTAGTTTTCTTAAATTCAATACATGAACAAAAGATCCTTGTTCTATCAATGCTTAATCATTGTACGGGACGGAGTTGGGCAATATATCCAAACTCTTTTGATCAGTATCATCTTAATCCTGGACAAAGTGTTCTACAAATAAATAATAAGATTGTATTTGATCCTCGTTATAGTTGGTATTCTTATCGCTATGAAGAACAATTAAGATTACTTCTAAATTCAAACTATCGTGTTAGATACGTGAAAAACGGTATACAGCTTCCTGATAAACCGATAAAAATAGGTATTGAGCCCAAAGAAGATGAAGATGAACAAAATGTTCGTGACAGGCAATCAGGAGTTGAACAAAACAGAGTGAAAGTTTCATTTGGACCACGTCAGCATAAAGTGTTAGATGAATATGATTTTGTTTTATGTAAATATATGGATGAAATTTCAATTTGTACAATTCTAGATGTTTTACGTGATTTTGAAGACCCAACAGTTATTTCAATTCAACCATTGACAGATTTTTATCAACCACTTGAAGATCTTCTTGATAATGAGGAGCGTAGAGCAGGTGAAGGTGAATTAATGATACGAAATAATCCAAAGTATTGCTTAACTGATGAAGAGAAACTATCAAGCCGAGAAATGTGGAAGATCCTTTTAGGGCATCGAGTAGCACAATATGGAGAACAAGTTGTTTATAATGATATAATGAAACCACTTCTTCCAGCTGAAAGGATACAATTTATTTCATTTAAACGATGGTTAGACACATCTGAAAATTCAGTACTTCCTCGTAGTAGACGTATGCAAAAGAGAGTGATTGAAGAATATCTTCAAATAGAGGGATTATATACTCGAATGTTAAGACATAGAAAGTCAAGAATAAGTACAAATACTGAAGGTAAAAATATAATTTTCAGGACATTTTTAATTCACTGTTTACTTGAAACTGACATGAAGAAAGCCTATAAAGAGTTAAGTAATGAAGTTCTTGATTATCTTAATATTGGTAGTGAAAATGATATTAAGATTATTTTAGATCTTATAAAAGACGGCACTATAAATTTTATACTAATTAAATCCATAAGTTATGATCAAAGATAAAAGAAATTCATTGGAATCTTTCATTAAGGAACAGTTAATAGGTCCAGGTGGTTGCGGAAATAATTTTGGAGTATATGTTTCTAATGAAAATGAGAAAGAACTTGTATGTGAAGTACTTAATACAACGCCAGGCTCTATTTATAGTACAGGTATTCTTTTCCCACGAAAAGATAATCAGTCATTACTTATGTCTGATCTAAAATACGAAATGAACGACGATGAAAATATTGGTGATGAAAATTTATCAGATGAGGATTCGGACGAACAAGGAGATGATATGAGGGATTTAGGAAATCAAGAAGAGGATGAAGATATTAATTCGCTAAGTCGTAGATTCCCTGATAGAATAGGTATATCTTGTTGTGTTAAAAACATTAAATCTTTAACTTCGAGTACTAAAATAACAATTTCAGGACGTTATTATAAAAAATTATCAGAGAAAACACGTTTATATGTAAATATAGAAGATTATGATTTTTTTGAGAAAGTATATTCTATAGAAAAATGTAAAGATTTATTTTCTCAGAATTTCAGATACCAAGACAAAAAACTAAGTTTGTTAAAAGTTATAAATAAAACACAGGACTTGAAGGATTTTCGCGATAAAATGCGAGAACTTAATAAATATTTTTGTTCAATTATAGCTAAAAATCCTAATGGAGAATATGATTCAATTTATACAGATAGCTCTTTCCAAGATAAAAACAAATTTTTAAGTGCATATAAAGAGCGACTATTTAAATCCCTAAAATACGTAAACAGAGAAGGTGAATATTTGAGTCCGGATAAGGTTGCAGAACATAAAGTTCGTATTGCAAAAATAGAACAATATGAAACTTTTTTATCTTATTTTGAAGATATACTATCCATATGTGATTCTAAAGGATTCGGGTTCTGGGTAGGAACAAACTTTTGTAAAGAAATTGATTTATCAGCATTTGCTTTTGATTTTGAATCAGGGAAGAGAAAGATCATAATCCCCCCTAAAGAAGGTGTTACAAAAGGAATAGTAAAGTATACTCTTACTCCTGAAGTCGAAGCTTCTTTGTCCATATGGTTACAGATTTATAAGGGAATCAATGGTAAGACATATTTAAAAGTAATGCTTGCTAATGACTCTACTAAGGTTAAGGTTGATACTAAGCATTACTATTCTATTGTTGCAGAGAAGGTTAATGAGTTAACATTTTTTGGAGTTAAAATTGACGTCTCAAGTTCTGAAATTATACCATATAGAAACGAAATAAATCCAGAACTTGATGATTGTGAAGTAAGCAGTTTGCAGTATCTTTATCGTAATATTGAAGATTATGCTATTGGCCACATCTGTTCTGCAAATTGGTACTATGATAATAATGGAATTATACACGTTTGTTCAGAGTTTATGCCGTCTGTTGAAACACCTGATGTAGAACCAGAACCACGAGATAAGACTAAACACGTTTTTGATGAAAAGACTAACAAATTCTTACCAAAGAAATATGTAGAAGATAATCAATATCTTCAATTTAAGTGGCTTTCTGTCCTTTCTTCTAATACAGATACTGAGATTGTTGAAGGCCTTCGTAAATTTGCTGATTCATATCAAATATGGATAAAGCAATTAGATGCTGCTGGCAACTCGATTGGACGAGAGAATATTACTAAATGTGAGAAGGACTATCAGAGAATAAAGAATAATATTGATGAATTCTTGACAAATCCTGATAAGATGAAGATTTTTCGATTAATGAATACTGCTATGTTTATGCAGCTTTGGCATAGTAAAAGTAATAATCAAGAACAAGTCTTAAAGGATGAAAAAATTTTAAGTTTTGAATATTATAAAGATAAAGCGCTAGATACTACAATTTTTCCTGGAGTTGTAGCTGCATGGCGACCTTTCCAGCTTGCGTTTATTTTGCTTAATCTTGATGGAATTTTCCAAAGTAAGTGTGATCCAAAATGGGAAAAACGCAATGAATTAGTCGATCTTGTATGGTTTCCAACCGGTGGAGGTAAGACTGAGTCTTATTTGGGTATAATTGCATTAGTCATAATAAATCGTAGATTGTTGCTTAAAAATGGAGCTGGCGATGGCGTTGCTGCAATAATGCGCTATACATTACGCTTACTTACAACTCAACAATTTCAACGTGCGTTACGACTTATTCTTGCATTAGAACAGATTAGGAAATGGGATAAATACAATTTAGGAGATAAAGAAATTTCTATTGGCCTATTTGTTGGAGAAAGTTCATTGCCTAATCATTATAAAAATCTAGCTGAAGAAATTCGAAAAAACTGGGTTTCTGATGGAGGACATGGACAAATACCACTAGATCGTTGTCCTTGGTGTGGTTCTTTGCTTAGAGAGAAAGAAGTATCTGTTGATCATTATTATTTTGGATGTAGTAACAAAAAATGTACATATGGAAAACGAAACTATCTGCCTGTCAGACTTTGTGATGACCATGTATATGAAGAGCCGCCAACATTACTATTTGGGACTGTAGATAAATTTGCTCAACTTGCACGCCGAGTTAATGTAAATGAAGCGTGTGCAGATTCTAGACGTTTATTTGGAAATGGTACAGGATGCAATCCACCAGATTTGATTATTCAAGATGAATTACATTTGTTATTAGGTCCATTGGGTTCTGCAGTAAGTTTGTTTGAAGCAGCTATTGATCAGTTGTGTTCATACAAAAGGCAGGATGGGCTTGTGATTCGTCCTAAGATTATATCATCAACAGCTACCACACGTAATACCAGTTTTCAAGTGCGAGCTCTATATGATCGGGATATTTGTATCTTTCCTAAAAATGGAACAGATTATGATGACTCGTTTTTTGCTTTCTATAAAAGGGATAAACAAGGAGAAAATGATAATTGGTCGTACGTTTCTAAACGCAAATATATTGGTATAATGCCTACTGGACGTACTCAGATGACTACTCAAATGCGTTTAGCTGCAATTTTATTTGTACATCGAGCACTGTATGAACGTAAAAATAAAGCATTGTTAGAGATTAATGATAAGTCATTTATAGAGGCTGCAGACTATTATTATTCGATAATTTCTTATTTCAACTCATTAAAAGAGGTAGGAAAAACTGATGCTCAATTCTATCTTGAATTTACTAAGTATACTCGTCGTTTATTTAAACGAGTACTTCGATTTACTGATATGTTGGAATGTTTTTATGCATATAACGAAGTATTCTCTAAGACTGAGTTGACTGGTCGTTTATCTGGTGGTGATGCAGTAAAAGAATTAACAAAAGTACAAACAATAAAATGGGATCCTAATAAACGATTGCCATATTTAAAAGAAGGTGAAACAAATATATATAATAGTGCAATTCTTCCTGCTGATTATATTTTAGCAACAAATATGATATCAGTGGGACTTGATGTAAGCCGTTTTAATACAATCATAATTAATTCTATGCCTAGAAATATCGCTGAGTACATTCAAGCAAGCTCTCGTGTCGCACGTGATAAAGAAGGATTAGTCTTAACGTTACATAATCCTTTTCGTTCTCGAGATATGTCTCATTTTGAAAGGTTTAGAGAATTTCATGAAAAGTTATATTATTATGTTGAGCCAATCTCCATTACTCCTTTTTCACCAAAGGCTGTAGAAAAGTATATGCCTTTATATATGGCTACTATAATTAGACATTTATACAAGAATCTTGCTGATCGCAAAGATGCAAATAAAATGTCCATTCCAATCGCAACAGAATTAAAATCTGAGCTGAAAAAGTATTTTGAGAATCGTTACGCAAGGACTCAGGCTCTTGATTCTACATTACATGCACTAGAGCGCGAAATCATAACAAAAGAGCAATTATCTTACATATATGAATGGATAGATGTAAGTCTTGACCAATGGGTAAATAAAGCAGAACAATATGGTGATTCTCTAGTCTATTATGCAGCTGGGCGAAAAGGTGCTGAAGAGGTATCTTTGTTAGTTTCTACAGATGATTATTCGGAGCAAAAAGCTGCTAGCAAGTGGATAGTACCATCCGCATTAAGATTAGTTGAACCTGAAGCTGTCCTTCACATTTTAAATAAATAATATTATGGATATACGTAAAGAGAATCAATATAATCAATCTATGGGCAAGTATAAAATCTTGTCTACTGCTGCAGGTGTAGGATCTATTATTACTACCAAGTGGGGTGGTTTTATTATGCCATTAAGTATTAATAACTGGAAATTTGTGGAGGTGGTATCAAATAAAATAAATGAGATACAATCACAAACATTAAATATCCAAAAAATTCAAGAAGAATGTGGTGTTGAATTGATTGAAGATCCGCGTTTTGTGGATTTTTTAAATGTGAAAAAAGGGTTTACCCAATTAAAATGTTTTGTTGCAATACCTCATATTCAACTGAATTCATTTAATCAAATACAACGTAAAGGTAATCCACTTTATGAATCTATTAAAGCGCGATTTGGAACTGAATTAGGCGAAGATATGTTTTATATCCCTGCTATTAATTTTCCTCAGTGGTTTATTTCTGCTAATTCTGAAATCAAACCTCTTAATGAGTGGCGTAAAGAATGGCAAATTCGTAAATGTAATGATGGGAAAATGACATATTTTGTTCCTCCACGCGATCCTAATAAGAAAACTTATAGAAAAATAAAGGCTGAAGTTTTACATGATGATGTAGAATATGGTCTATTAAAACCAGTTCCACTTATTCTTATTTGCCCAAATGGCCATATATCAGATATCCCATGGTATAAGTTCTTCTGTGCGTCTCTTAAACATGAGAAAATGGATGATGATGCAGGTTTCGAATTGTTTGGTTACGACTGTGAAGATTGTAGTTGTGGAGGTAAGCATAATATTAAATGGCTTAATTCTCGTAACCAAGCAGAATCGTGGGGCACACTAAAATGTTCAAAATGCGGTTATTCTGTTTCATTAGCTGGTATAATGAATATTAAACCTTATTGTCGAGGTGAACGTCCATGGGTTAACAAAGATAATGCATATGAACGATGCTTGTCTACTGGCCAAAAGACTAAGATGCAAGTAGCAATGGTAACTAGTAATAGCATATATTATGCAAGTGGTTTTAGTAGTTTATATATTCCTAAAGATTTTATTCCATTAAAGCCTGGGCAGTTGAATGATCAGGCTCGTATGGTGTTAAGTAAAGTAACTGAGAAATATAATACAATGGTTACTAGAAGGCCAGAAATGACTCAAGAAGAATTTTGGAAAAAAAAGTATAATGATTGTGATGAATTTATTGAGGATGCAAATCTTAACTGGCAGTGTAGTCTGACAGATTTTGATTATGAAAATATCAAAAATATGTTTCTTGGATTAATTGTAGAAGACGAAGATAATGATCCTGTTGCAACATATCGATTAACAGAATTTGAAGTTCTCACTGATATTCATGAACCCAATCGAAAATCTAAAGGATTAGAGTTTAATGAAATTATTATTCCTAACTCTTTACAGCCATATTTTAAAACAATTAAACAGGTGAATACAGTTTCTCTTACAAATACACAGTTAGGCTTTGGTCGAGTAAACATGCCAACATCTAAACTTGATGATAGTGGGAAGATCGTGGCACCAGGTGATGAGATGAAGCCCATTTTTGATGGAATACCGTCTGACATATATGTATTACCTGCTAATCAAATATATGGTGAAGGCTTGTTTTTTGCATTTGATATGGCTACTATTGAAAGGTGGGCTGAAGAAAATGATTTAAATGATCATTATAAATGTCAACTTGATAATGGGGCATTAGGAGAATTTTTATACCAGGAGATTTCTCTTTACGGAAGAGCTAAATTTTATCTACTTCATACATTTAGCCATGTGTTAATGAAAGAACTTGAATTTACTTGTGGTTACCCTACTGCAAGTTTGAGTGAGCGGCTATATTACTCAGACAAAATGTGTGGCGTGCTTATTTATACAGCAGATGGAGCAGAAGGCAGTATGGGAGGCCTTGTATGGCAAGGACAGCCTCGACTTATTAGTAATATTATTGAATCTGCAATGAAACGTGCAGTAAATTGTTCTTCAGATCCTTTATGTTGGGAAAATGAAGATAGCTTAAATAGAGCATCATGTTTTGGTTGTACCATGGTTTCTGAGACTTCGTGTGAATATCAGAATATGGGACTAGACAGACGAGCTCTAGTAGATGAAGAATACGGATTCTTTAAGAATATAGTAGGACTAGATAGTATATAATAATGATTTATTAAAATGCTTTATTGGCTATATTATATAAAAACGGATAGTGCAGTAAGGGTATTATAAGTAAAAATATTAATAAAATCCTACAAGTGTATATTGTTTGAGTAGTAGAATGTTCTAAATGAAATTTAACGGCTATAGATACAGAGAAAAGAATTAATAATGATTGAAACATGAAACTCTTGATGTTGGCTAAAACACAAGTTGAAAATTTATGTAGGTAAGCTTCCAAAATTGGCGTATTGACTAGCATGTCTCTTTCCCATACCTTCGTGCTAAACTTAAAACTTGAAAGATTATGTTTAGCGAAAAAGATTTTGAAAGACTGTGGTTCCTCTACAAGACCGAGGGTGAGCCCAATGGGGTGTAAGCATTCGAAGAAATGCACCTTTTACACTTTGAGGTTTGGTTGTAGCTTTGC
>OGPS01001600.1_pt1 | contig 16105 bp, 10 predicted proteins | sample 1552931 | NCBI WGS metagenome assembly OGPS01 (sample SAMEA2580252, study PRJEB22360) | human gut metagenome | biome: human gut; feature: human-associated habitat; material: faeces | place: Denmark | collected 2008/2010 | reverse complement strand
CCCCAGTCCGTAAACCGTTTCGGTGGGGAATGCGACGACTTCTCCTTCTCTTATAAGTTTTGCGGCAAGGTCGATGCCTTCCGCTCCCATAACCTGCGTTTTCATAATCCGTGAATAAATAATATAAACGCCGCTCCGAAAATATCTGCCGGAACGTCGTAAACGATAACGTTTGTCAAGCGCCCTTCTTGATTATACGAAGTATACGTTCCACACTCCGTTTTCGTCTTTGGCGTAAAATATTACGTCGCCATACTTTCTCGCATCGATGATCACTTCTTTGAACTGATTTTCGAAAATAACGTCGCCGTCGTAGTTTTTAAGCCCGAATTTCGAGGTCTTTTTATCCTGCGTGACGTACACGCCGTTGAAGAAGAGCGGTTGATTATTCTTGTTTATGAACATATCGCTGACCGACGGATTTCCGACGTCGCGTCCCGTGTTGTCGACAAGAAGGTACGTCGTGCTTTTTTTGATCATTGCGTACTTTCCGACGAAAGCCAGACGGTCGTTGTTATAATTGCTTCCGACGATGTCGGAGTATTTTCTCGTTTCGTCAAAGACGACCGTGCCGTCAAGTTTATAAGCGACGACGTACTTGCTTCCGTCCACTTCCTTGACCGCGGTAACGATACCGTTGTTGTAAAATACCTTGCTGTAAGTGCCTTCTTTTCTTAAAACGGTGTTGCCCTGTTTATCGTAAATAATAAGGTCTCCCGTCGAGTCTTCGTCAAAGCCGTAGCCATCGATAAACGTCAGTTTGACATAGCGATAATCGTTGGAGCCTTCGTCGTAACGAGTCGCGCTGCCCGACTTATCCGACAGCGAAACGTAAATATTCAGATTGCTGTCGATGACGTATTGCTGATCCTTCGTCGCAACGCGGTCGGCGTCTCTGGTGAGTGCGACCGACACCCAACTGTATCCGTTGTTAATATATTCCGACAAATCGTGACCAACGCTCTTTTTGTAATATTTATTGACGATTATCCAGAGGATTCGGTCGGGAACGACAAGTGATTTTTTGCCCGTCGCCATATCGTACGTCCATACCGAAATTTTGTAATAAGTGTATCGCTTGTCTACTTCTTCCTCTTCGGGCTTGGTCAGCATCTTGTACTGATATCCGTCGTCTTTGGTGCTGGACGTTTGTTCATAGCAATAAAATTTGCCGCCTCCGAGGTAATACGCCACGCGGATTGCGCCCGACGAATATGCGCCGACGCCCTTGAACATACTTGTGATCTCGTTGCCGCTTGCAAGGTCGTATACGACAACGTCGACGACAGCGACCTTTGACTCGTCGACGACATCGTCTTTCACCCAATTATATTTCCCTTTTATCATACGAGTTGCGATAATGTAATTGTCGGCAACGATATACGACACGTCATAAGCCTTTTGCGCCTGCTCGTCGAAATAATAGGTTGAAAACTTTTTGCCGCCTGCAACGGGCGACGCGGAATTGTTTGCGGCGTAAATCTGCCAGGAGTTATTGCCGTCCGAAAGTGCGTAATAATCCTCCGACAACGTCATAAACATTTCGGACGTTTTTTTGGAATCGGCACTCACCGGAACGTTCAGCCGCGTGCCGTCGTTTCTGAAAAGTTCATATTTATTCGTGTCGGCATTGTACGCGCCGATAAATCCGTTTTCGACAAAAAAGTCCGCAGAATACACCGCGCCGCTTCCGATAAGGTTTTTCGTTTTAAGGCTGACGAAACCGTACCTGGACGAAGCGACCTTGCCGTTCTCGCCGAGGATGTCTTTCCTGACTTTCAACACGCCGTTTTCCTTGTCGTAGGCGTCAACGTACTCCTTGTACGTATTGACCGTGCCTTTTTCCTCGTAATACGGCATAAGCCCTTCGGGCAAGGCAAACGAACGATCGTGGTCGTAACCGGCTTTTCGCACAATGCCGCCGTGTTGCACGTAAATATCGCCGTAAGTTACGGCGGGGTTTTTGTCCTTACCCTTATTGCACGCCGTAAGCACCGACGCCGCAATTATTAAAATCAGTAAACTTAATAAAACTTTTTTGCGCATAAAAAAATCACCCTGAACAAAAGTTCAGGGTAAATTATACCAAAGAAATGCTTTTATGTCAATTTTAACCGCCGTGTTATCTCTTCCTGCCGCGATTCTTGAACATAAATAAGCCCAAAACCAGACAAATCGCAATCGAAATCCCCACGACAATCCAGAAGCCGTACAGTTTCCCTTCCCACGGCACGCCGGTGTTCATGCCCCAGAACGCCGCAATCATGGAAGGTATCGCGACAAGCAGCGTCAGAATGGTAAGCGTACGCATGACGATGTTCAGGTTGTTGCTGATGACCGACGCAAACGCGTCCATCGTACCTGTCAGAATGTCCCGATAAATATTACACATTTCGATTGCCTGACGGTTTTCGATGCCGACGTCTTCCCAAAGATCCTGGTCTTCCTCATAAAATTTCACGCCTTCGGTACGCTGAATCTTGTCGATGACGAAACTGTTTCCGCGAAGGGACGTCGAAAAGTAAACAAGCGATTTCTCGATATCCAGAAGTTGGATAAGTTCCTTGTTTTTCATGCTTTTGTTCAGCTCCGCCTGAATACGGGTGCTGGTTTTGTCGATCTGGCGCAGATATTGCAAAAACTTCGTACTTGAAACGTACATAAGCTGCAACAAAAACCTTGTGCGCTTATACGTCGCGAAACTTTTCACGCGGTTCATAATGAAGTTTTGCGTGATGATATTTTCTTTCAGACAAACGGTAACGACGGTTTTCTGGTTTGAAATGAACGCAAACGGCAATGTCGAATAAGTATAGTAGTCGCTGCCCTCGTCGTCTTCCATAACCGGGATATCGAAAAGCGTCAGAAGATTCCCGTCTTCGACTTCGATACGGGCGCGCTCTTCCTCGTCCAACGCGGCTTTGATATAGTCCTCGGGAAGCGCGGTAACGCGGCTCACGAGTTCGATTTCTTTGTCCGTGGGGTTTGAAAGGTTAATCCATTTTCCGGTGAGATCGACGTTTTCGACGCCGTTTTCGACGTCAAGCGACAAAAGCTGATTATTTTCGTCGGTATAGTAAATTTGAAGCATTCTCCTTCCTCCAATACAAAATAAAAGCACGGGGACACCGCGCTCATCGTACAAGGAAAGAATTACTTACGCAAAAAGAGCGGTGTCAACAATATTGATTTGCTTTTTACTTAAAGGGTCGTCCATAGTAAATTATTAACACCTCGTGTTCAAAAAGATAATGAAATAATAACACTTCAAAAATTTTTTGGCAAGAAAAAAACCGCGTTTACGGAAAAAAAGAGTTTTTTTCAAAGAAAACCGTCAAGTTTTTGCGACGTTTTCCGTTTTAATCGCATAAAAAATCCCCAACGATTTGTCGGGGATATCGCGTCTTTATTATTCCGCGTCGGGGTTTTGCCATTCGCCGTAGGCTTCCTGCTGAGTCGCTGCGTCTGCCGCGACATATTCTGCTTCCGCCGCCCTTTCTCTTTCAACCGCCGCTTTGTATTGGACGATGAATTTTCTGATGGAGTTTTTAAGGGTTTCGCGCTGAGCGGGCTCCTGGAATTTTCCGAAAGCAAGCACGAGAATGTTTGCCATTTTACGCATCGTCGCTTTGGAATAACCTTTTTCGATGGCTTCGTCAAGGACTTTTACGAACGGCTCGAACGGGGTAACCTTTTTGGGTTTTTCGACGGGTTCTTCGACTTCCGCCGCGGGTTCTTCCGCGACAGGTTCTTCCGCAACAGGTTCTTCCGCAACAGGTTCTTCCGCAACAGGTTCTTCCGCAACAGGCTCTTCAACGTTGTCGTCGGCGAAAATTTCGTCGCGGATATCGTCAAGGTCTTCGTCCGCCATTTCAAGTTCCTGCGCTTTTTGTTTTTCAAGCTGATCCTTCTTTGAAGGAATAGGTTTGGACTGTTCGTGAATGATGACGTCGCGGATGCGATTTTCGATTTCGTACAGGCGGCTGTTGTCAACCTTGCGTTCAACGTGGCGTTGGAGTTTCACCGCGGTGTCGAGGTCTTCCAGCATCTGGTCTAATGCGGCGCCGGTCTTCTTCTCGGGCTTTACGAAAACGTATGACAACATAAGAATAATCGGGAGCGCAAGCACCACGCAGTAAACCGCGATATCGACGCCTCCGGCGCTCTTGACCTGAACAAGCCCGTAAACCACGAAAACAAGTGCGAAAACAAGCAATACGATTGCGGTCGAAATAAGCCCGACCTTAAATTTTCTGCTTGAATATTTTGCCTTTATCTTGTCGGAATCGACGTATTTGCTGGGATAATCGAAACGTGCGCCTTTGAACGTTTCCCAACCTTCCATAAAAGTTTTGTCGGTTTTCTCGTTGAAGCAAGTTGCCTCGAACTGTTCCAGATTACCATCGTCGATAACGCCGGATTCGTTTGCGAAATTGCCGATTGTTTTGCAGGATTTAACGAACCTGCGTCCCGACAATTTTCCGAGAATACCGCCGAATACGACGAATGCGATAAGAGTCAGCCCGAGCACGGTAACCAAACCGCAGAAAAGTGCCCTTTCGGGAACGCTGAAAGCCTGCCAAAATTCCACTGTTGACAACAATTGAGCAACCATAAAACACATCCTTTATTTCGCGTAGTAAAACAATGCTTGTTACAAATCTATGCTATTATAACATAAAATTAGTTATTTGCAAATAATTACGCGCACTTTTCAGCAAAAAAATTACTTTATATCTATAAAATGCCCGGTTTTGAAAGAATATAACAGGATTTTATCAACTTTGACGTCGTAGGCTTGCATGACGGCGATTTTATACGTTTTGAGCTGTCGCGCGTACTTTTCTGCAAGTTTTTCGTCGGAAAGTCCCGAATATTTGAAGTCGACTATGACGTTTTCTTCGCCGAAAAACGCAAGGTCTATCGTGCCCTGCACCAGAATATCGTCGGACGAGTCGCCGCCGACTTCCCCCGCTTGCAACGAAAGCATGAAGGATTTTTCGCGGATATATCTGCCCTTTATCCCTTCCTGAATGACGGGGCTTTGAATACACCTTAAAATATCGTTTGCGTCGACAAGTTCTTCGTCGCCGTCTTGAAGGACACCGTTTTCGACAAGGTTTTTCAAAAGATAGTTTATCTCGCTCACGGTGCTTGTCGAGAAGTCGATATTTTCCATGACGGCGTGGTACGCGATACCCGTGCGGCGATTATCCGACGACGGATTTATCATACTCGGCGTGAATCCTTCGTTTTCTTCGTCGCGGACAAGCCTGTTTATCTCCGTTACGGTATATTTCGGGCTTATACGGCTCGATTTTTCAAACGGATAAACGAAATCAAGAACCTTTTTCAACGCATTTCGTGTTTTATCGTCGCCTTTTGACAGATAAAGTTCGTCTTTTGCGACTTTGTTCGGGTTTTCAACGGTCGGCTCCACGAAATCGATAAGCCCGTATAAACCGTCATCCATCGCCACAGCGTACGTAATCAGGTCGGAAAATCTCATTGACGAGATGACCGGCGTCGGGAAATCGAACTTCTTTTCAAGCGCTTTATTTGTCATTCCCGTGACGTAAATACGGTTTTTCGCGCGCGTCAGCGCAACGTACAAAAGCCTTATGTTTTCGTCCGCTTCCCTGCGTTTCGCTTCCAGTTTTATTGCGGTATAGGCAAGCGAATCCGCCTTTAACCTTGTTTCCTCGTCAAAAAGTTTTATGCCCGCGCCGAGGGTTCTGTCAAAAACTATGTCGCTTTTTCTCACTTCGCCGCCCCAGCCTGCGTCACACCTTGCAAGGAATACGACGGGGAATTCAAGCCCTTTGCTTGCGTGGATGGTAAGGATTTTTACCGCGTCCGCTTCGTCGTCGGGGTTTGTGCAATCGTCGTCGTCGCCGTTTCGTATCGCCGCCGCAAAGGATTGCAAATCGGGATACGCCGCGCCGTCCGAAATAAATTTTCTGACCGCCGTCATATCGTCTTTTCCGTTTTCGCCGGCAAGGACGTATGCGTCGAACGCGGTCGTTCCGACCACTTCGTACAAGAAGTCTTTCACGCCGCAAAACGCAGCTCTTTTTCTTTCGTCCCACAAAAATGCCAGAGCGTTTCTGCACTTTTCCGAAAGTTCGTCAGTCTTTTTCGCGCACTTTTTCACGGCGTCGTAAACGAAATCGCTTTTATAATACTTCACGACCTTCGCGACGTCCTCATCCGAAAATTTTCCGAAGTGCGACCTTAAAAACCCGACGAACGCGATATCGTCCAGCGAGTTATCAACCGCTTTTATAAAGCAGGAAATTTCTTTTATATATCGTTTGCCCGCGCCTTCGATAAAGCCGTCGCTGGCGTAAGGAATACCGTTGTCGGTCAGCGCGCGCAAAAATCCGTCCGCGCCGCTTCCCCTTTTCCTGAAAAGCACCGCGATATCTTTGTATTCGAGTGGCGTGCCGTCGCTTGTGACATATTTTGAGCCGATGATTTTCCTGATTTCTTCGGCAACCGCGCTGCCTTCCGTATAACCGCTTATTTCGTCCAATGACGAGTTTCTTTCGTGCGACATTACGCTGTAAACGCCGGAAATTTCGGTTTCTTCGCGCGAAGGATCGTTTTTCACAAGCATAATGCGCGCGTTTTTCGACATTTCGCCCGTGAATCCGTCTTTTATGAAAAGGCTTTCGTTTTTATAATCGCACCCGCCGTGAGTGAGCGTCATTATCCCCGAAAATACGCGGTCGACAAATTCCAGAACGCCCTTTTCGCTTCGGAAGTTCGCGGTCATCGGCAGCGCGCGACCTTGCGACCTTCCTGTTTCAAACGACTTCTTTTTGTCGGTGAAGATTTTGGAGTCGGCGTTTCGGAAGGCGTAAATGCTTTGTTTGACGTCGCCGACCATAAACAGATTGCCGTCGGTGATTTTCAGAAGAATTTCTTCCTGCAACGGGTTGATGTCCTGATATTCGTCCACGAACACGAGCGAGAATTTTTGTCTTATTTCTTCCCTGCGGGATTCGTCTTTCAGAAGTTTCACGGCGTATTTCGACAAGTCGGCAAAGTCGATTTTGTTTTCGCGTTTTTTAAGTCTTTCGTACTCGCGGTCGAATTCTTCGACGACGCGCATAACGACGCGCATAAACTCTTTTGCGTCGTCCACGTTATAGTTTGTGTAATCGACGAAAAGTTTTTCGGAAAGATTCTCGATTATTTCGGCGGTTTTGTCGCGAGCCGTCGCGACAAGCACCTTATCTTCGTCGGAAATTTTGGGTTTTCCTCCCCTGAAATTCGGCTTTACGTATCTTTCGATTATTTTCTTCGCGTCGTCGGAGTTTTGCATATCCGAAAGTTTTTCAAGGGTTTCCACAGAATGTCCGAGTGCGGCGGCGTAAACAGGCGCGTCTTCGAGCGAGGTTACGTCAATCGCTCTTCTTGCAAACGGCAAAGTTTCCGCCGCAAGGTCGCGATAAAAATCAAGGATTACTTTTCCGTAAACGCTGTCGGGGTTGTCGGTGACACTTGAAAGCAGCATCGCCTTAAACTCGTCGGGACGCGGATTTATGGAAATCGCGTCGTAAATTCTCAACACTATTTCCGAAAGCGGGGTGTCGTCGACGATGCCCGATGCGCGCGACGCAACGCGGATAAAGTCTTCCGCCTGTTTTTCGTATTCGTCGTTCATCACCTTTTTAAGGGCGCGGCGTTTCATATCCTTGGACTCGGTCTCGTCCATTTGCTGCGCTTTCGGCGAGATTTTAAGGTATTCGAAATTTTCCTTGATAAGTCTGCTTAAAAATGAGTCCATCGTGCCGATTTCGGCAAACGGAAGGTTGTCGATTTCTTCGCGGATTTTGTCGACGTTTTTGACGTTTTCGTCCTTTGCGACGTCGAACAGAGCGTTGATGATTTTCAGTCGCATATCCGTTGCCGACGCTTTCGTGTACGACACGACGAGAATATCCTTGACGGGCACTCCTTTTACGACGTCATCGACGATTTTTTTGACCATGACCGACGTTTTCCCGCTGCCTGCCGAGGCGTACACGAGAACGTTGCCGCTTGCGTCAAAGACGTTAATTTGTTCGTTCGTCCAATCAGTCATCTTCGTTCGTCTCCTTCTCGATGCGGCTTTCGATTTTGCCGCCGTTTGCAAGCGTCATAAGGTCATCGGGCGAAGATATTTTCGGGAAGCCGTCGCGGACAAACCGTTCGTCGCCCTCGTACGGACACATGTCCTTATAGTCGCAGTAGCCGCACGCCTCTTTGAGCGGAGACGGCGCGACGTTGCCGTCCAGAATTTCTCCGATCGCCTTTTCGGCAAGTTTTTCGGCGTACTTTTCAAACGCGAGAAATGCCGTATCCGTCACGACGTTTTTTCGACTGCCCGCTGTTCCGTCGTTTTTCAGCGAAACGGGAAGAAAGTCGCTGCTTTTCCCCGCAGTCAGCGTGTTGTCCATCATCGAAATAATATCGGGATTATTTATTATGAATCCGCTCATTTTGAAGCGGTTTTTGCCTTTTGTTTTATACCCAACCGAAACGGGCTGATAAAGCATACCGACGGGATATTTCAGATCCTTATTTTTCGCGGCGTCCATATATAAAACGGGCTGGATTTTTTCGCCGCTGTAAATGTCTTTAACCGAAAGATTTTTTGAGTAACTCTTATAATCGATTATCGCGAAATACCCGTCTTTTTCGTCGATGCGGTCGATACTTCCGACAAGGACGTACTCTTTCCCGTCCTTTTTGATTTTAAGCCCTTCGAAATTCGCCTCGCCCTTCTTTCCGATTTTCGCTTCCGCAAGGTACGGCTTGAAATCGGATTTTTGGAACTGCGCGGCGATTTCCTTGCAGATTTTCGCGCCTTCTTTTTTCACGCGGTCGAAAGAAAGCTTGTTTTTTGCGGCGTCGAACTGCATAAAATCGGGGGATTCGAGCTGTTCTTTCACGGCGCGGTCGCAAACGCTTGCGATAATCTCGTCCGTCGGGTTTTCGTAAGCCTTTTCTTTCACGAACTTTTCCATAATCGCGTGCATGAGCGTGCCCGTTTCAAGTGTGCGAAGCACACCTTCTTCGCGCGGTTTCAGCCTTATGCCGTAGCGCAAAAACTGTTTGTACGGACAGGCGAAATACGTTTCCAGCTGGCTTGCCGAAAATACGCCCCGATCGAGCGACGTGTTGATTTTCACGCTTTCTTGCGAGTCGGACGTTTCAATAAGTTTTTCGACGTAAGATTTTTCTTCGTCGGGCAACAGCGAAAAGAAACTGCCGGCGTCGACTTTCGATTTTGCGGATTTCGACAGCAGAAGTTTGTATTTTCCGTTTTCGTAAGTTGCCGTGTCAAAGGCGTACTCTTTCAACTCCTCATCCTTGGTCAACGCGCGTTTTTTGTCGGTGCGAACGGGCGAAAGCGGACTGCCGCCGACGGTAAAGTAATCCGTCATCGACGCGACAAACGCCGCCGCGCGCCCTTCCGTTCCCTTATAATTTACGGGATACGACACGACGACTTTTTCGGGCTTTGTCAGAAGGGATATGAGTTCAAAAGCGTTGTTTTTCACGCTCTCTTTCTTCGACGGGTATAAATCGAGCCCGTTTTTCAGAAGGCTTTCTTCTTCCTTTACGCCAAGCACGGCAGTATTTGCGACAGAACGCGGCACAAGTCCTTCGACCGCCCCGCACACGTACATTATTTTTATTCCGTCAAAGAAACTTTCGTTGCTTTGTCCGACGTAAACGCTGTCGAGATACATCGGCACAAGCGCGACTTTGACGTTTTCAAACACTCCTTTCAAGGTTTCCGAAAACTCATAAAGCGAGAAAGTCGTGTCTTTTAAGACGACCTGCATTTCGTCGACGATATCGACGAACTTATCGTAAAACTGTTCGGCAGCCTTGCTTTCGACGGTTTTGATTTCGTCCGAGACGGTTTCCGAATATTCCTTGATTTTTTCGTTTTCCAAAAAAGCGTTAAGCGCGGCGACGTATTCTTTGACGTCCTTTCCGTCAAGTCCCGAAAAAGGCGCGGTTACGTCGAATATGCGTTTTCTGACGCTTTCCGCCGCTTCGTTTATGAATTTTTTGTGGAGTTTGTTTGAAAGCGCGTTTTTCAGCACGTAATTTTCAAAAAGCTGCACGCTTTCGTACCCTTCCGGGGTTTTGTAAAACAGCGGATTTTTGATAAGCGCGTTGACGTCCGAAAAATCGAAGCCGTCGGACGCGCACCTGATCGCCGACAAAATATATCTTGCCTGCGGCGCGGACGAAAAAGGTATTTTTTTGTCCAGAAAATAAGGCACGTCGTATCGCGTAAAGACGTTTCTGACGTCGTTTTCGTAGTCGTCCGACGACGGCACGACGACGGCGAAGTCTTTGTATCTCAGTTTTTGTTCGATTACCGCGCGGCGAATATTTTTCGCGACGTATTCCATCTCGTCCATGATGTTTTTCGCCTCGATAATCTCAACTTTCCCGTCGGTTTCGACGGATGGAAGTTTGGCGTATGAAAACAGGTTTGAAAGTTGTTTTTTGACGTTATCGAGCCCGACGAAAGCGTACGTCACGTCGTATGCGATATTCGCGTCCGAAAGCCCGCTTGTGAGTTTTTTGAAAGCGCGGCTCGGGTACAGTCTTTTGTTTTTCGCGTCGTCTTCAGGCGCGATAAGTCCTATCGTCACATTCCTTGCGTGGACGAAAAGACGGAAAATTATCTCATACTGGGTTGCGGTGAAATCGGGAAATCCGAAAATATAAACGTCGGCGTCCGAAAAGTCGTCGCCGATGCCCGCAGAAAACGCTTCGAGCCGCGAGGTCGAGTCAAAAAACGATTTGTGCAGTATTTCAAGATATTTTTTGTAAATAATACCGACGTCTTTCAGTTTTTCGTCGTCGACCGCCAACGTGTTTTCGGCGTTGACGCCGCTGTTTCGAAGCGCGGTGATTACGGCGTACATTTCCCTGGGAAAAGTCACGTCGTCGACGTCCTTATAAACGGTAAGGTCGTTTTTCACCTCGTCGATTGCCCTTTTCAGCAGCATGACCGAGCCTTCGGGCGTCAGACACTTCCTGTTTTTCCCGCGCATTGCTTTCACGGCAAGTCGCATAAACGACGTAACGTCCACATCGAATGTCGAGGTCAGCCCGAGTTTTTTTAAGATATTCCTTTCAAAAGCAAGTGAAAACTTGTCGGGTACGATGACGATTTGCCTGCCGTTTCCGATGTTTTTTGCGATAAGCCGATACATATTGTCGGCGGAAAAACCGAATGTGTTTGAAAGAATAAATTTAACGCTCATAATCAATAAATAGAATAAGGTATAAATATATAATAATTATACATTACTTTTATCGTTAAAGCAACGCGCGCACACAAAATACTTTATATATGCTTTGCTTTTTTTCGGAAGTATGCTATACTATCCGATATGAAAAAGGTTATTCTTGTTATTTTAACGGTAATTATTGCGTCGGTTCTTGCGTTTTCGCTTACCGCGTGCAACAGCAACGTCGCGACGGACAAACTTTTGCGCCTTAACTGGTGCGACGGCGGCTTTAAGGAAACATTTACTTATTCGGTATCCGGGAAAGTCGGCGAAACGCTCGTTACGGGCACGCTTACTCTCACCATTAAACCCGCCGGAAACGGCTACGTCATCGAAAGACAACAAACGATGGACGACGGCACCACAATTAACGGCAGCGTCAGTTTTTCGAAATCGGGCAGTTTCCTGCCGTCCGAAAGCGTGCTGACCACCGAAAAAGGCGGCGTCAAGACAACGCAGAAAGTCGTCTACGACGGCAAAAAAGTCAGGTTTTATCAGGCGGACGGCGACACGATTCCCGAAGGAACGGCGGCATCCGAACACGATATTTCTTCGCCCTACTACGACAATATGCAGTTTTACACGATTATCCGCGGCGCGAGTTTCGACAAAAAGTTCAACCTTGCGTTCAACACTTTTGCCCCGGGTGAAAACAACGTCGTGAAACTTCAATGCTCCCTGGGCGCAACCGAAAACAAGGGATACACGATCGGCGGCGAAGCAAACTCAACGGATTGTCAGGTCGTATATATCGCCCTTACTTCCGCCCCCGTTTCGACAAATCAGGCGTTCCGCGCGTACTACGCAAAGTCGGACATTGCGCTTTCAAACCACTACAAACTCAAACAAACGCTTGTGGAGTTCGTGGAAGGCAATTTCACCTATACCTTAAAAGACGCGTCCGCAACCAAGGCATAATAATTTCATAAAACGAAACGCCTCGCCGTATATTTATTGTATGGCGAGGTTTTATTTTGCCCCGAACGGGCTTATCGTTGCAAACAACGCGTCGCACGACGCGCCTTTCTCGATTGAACAAAACGACGGCGCGATTATGCTTTTTGCCGCAAAGGAAAATTGCGAAAACGAAATATACGTGCCATCCTATGCCGTCATCGACGTGAAAAACACCGTGCGGGTTTACGGCTCGGCGCAACTTATCGACTGGCAAAACGGCGCGTACGACGTGATTATCGAGCCGCAAAAGTACTTTGAATACGCCCCGCCCGTCCCTATCGCGCAAAACTCGACGACTTATAACGGCGACGAAGTAATTGTAACGATATATAAAGACACGAAAACCCGCGCTATTTTCGAGTGCTCGGGCGGCGTAAAGACGGTGGAAATCCCGCCGCTTTCTTCCCCGAAAATTTCCTTTTCCGAAACAAAGGAAGGACTGCTCTTAGTGATTTCGGGAACCGCTAAAATACAATACGTCCTCGTCATGCTTTTTGACGGCGAGTTCCGAAAACTGTTGTCGGTCGAAGCGGACGACGTGTCGTTTTCGTACGCGGGCGTAATTGCAACCGAATATCTGAAAGACATGCTCTCCCGCGTGAAAACCACGACGTATTCATTTTCGGGCGCGGCAGTAAAAAGCAAAACCGAGTTTTCGTATCTTCAAGACCGCGTTTATCCCGACGAACTTATCCCTTATTTATTTTTGGAATCGCTTGCCGCGAAAGACTTTGAAAGAGCGACGGCGTGTCTTGCGCCGGATATCAGGGAAAGCCCCGAAGTTTTTTTGGATTATTTCAAGCCTTTTGACGAAATTTCGCCGATAAAACACAAAAACGTGCAAAAAATAAGCGACCTTAAAAAAGTCGCTTTGATTTCTTATTCAGCCGAGCCGATTATCACGCCCCGCGTGTTCGATTTCACAGTAAAAGACGGATTTATAACCGATATAAACTGATTACTTTTTCTTGCTTCTCGATCCGCCGAAAATCGCGATGATCCTGAGCATTTGCAAAAGTGCCATCGCAAAACTCATTACGTAAGTCATGCCCGCAGCGCGAAGCATTGCGTTGACCTTCTTTTCGTCGCGGGCGTCGATAACGCCGTAATCGACAAGGTTTTCGCCCGCCCTTCTCGACGCGTTAAACTCAACGGGAAGAGTGATGAGCGTGAACACGGCGTACAATGCGTAGCACGCGATTCCCAGGAAAAACAGTATGCTCGACGCGGGATTCTGGCTTAAAAAGATTTCCAGCAGTATGCCGATGAGAAGAAGAGGCACAGCCGCTTTCGAGGTAACGACGCAAGCGGGAACAAGCGCGCCGCGAAGTTTCATCGGCGCATAGCCTTCCGCGTGCTGTATCGCGTGTCCGACCTCGTGCGCGGCAACCGCAACCGCGGCGATAGTATTGCCGTCGTGCACTTTCGGCGACAACGACACGACGTTGGTTTTCGGGTTGAAGTTGTCGGTGAGATTCCCTTCGATTCTCACGATTGCGACGTCGAAAAGCCCGTGTTCGTCCAGAATTTTTCGTGCGGCCTGCGCACCCGTAAGCCCCGAAAGATTGTTTTCCTTTGAGTACTTTGCAAACCTGAACTGAACGACGAATCCTGCAATCAGCGTCAGCACGACAAGCGGGATAATTGCAATTGTAGTATATAAATATAAGTCTTCCATACTTATATTATACAATAATAAGTGCGCGTTTTCAAGCGGCTACGACACGTTTTTAAGTTCCCCTTTCAATTTTTCGACAAGTTTATTTATTTCGTCCTGACTGATTGAAAGTCTGTCCGCTTCTTCCATAAGTTGTTTTTCGGCGTCGGTGGCGTCGTCGGTCAGTCGTATCCCGAAATCTTTGTTGAGAATAGCCTCGATTTTCAAGGACACGTCGGTAACCGTGCTTTCGACGATTGCGGCGTCGGTATCGAAGCCGTATTTCCTTTTCAATTCGTCGTACGCGCTTGTCCATTTCGCCTTGAAAATTTTCAGCCTTTCCGTTTCCAGCGCGTATTGAAGTTTCATATCCGTTTTGATGTCAAACGCTTTTTTCGTCGCGACGGCAAGCACGTTCTTGACCTCGTCCTCGCATTTTTTGTACTTTTCGACTTCCGACGCAAGTCTTTGATTTTCATCTTTCAACCCGTCGACGAGCGCGACCTGCGCTTCCAGCACCTCGATGCGCCTTGCGTCTTTTTGAAGTCTTTCGTCGACCTCGCATTTTTTGTAACCGTTAAGTTCCGTTTTGAACGTTAAATTTTTTTTACCCACAAAAAAACCTCCGTGGCTATATTGTAACCGACGAAGGTCTTTTGAAGTTTTGAGTTTTTTGTCGAAAAACGACGATAATTATCTGTTTTTGCTGTTTTTCGTGAGCATTTTGATTTTGAGATTGTAAAGGTTGTCGGAAAGGTCGACCTTGTATTCCTGCGTGTTCACCGTCCTTAAATACTCGGGGTAAAAATGCGCGATTTCGTTGTCGGCATATTTTGCGATTTCTTCAAGCGACGGCAGTTTATACACTTGTTTTCCGCCCTTGAACACCGTAACCATCAGTTCTCTCACGCTGTATTTTTCAAACGTGGTTTTCTTCCACGGGTATTGCGGGTGGAAAATCGTCAAAGGTTTATCCGTGTCGATTTTATCTTTTTTGAGCGCGATAAGATCGGCTTTTGCGAAGCCGTTTTCGTCGTAAATCCTGAAAATCTTTTTAAGCCCCGGGTTGGTGATTTTCGCCTGGGTGTCGGACAGTTTGATTTTCGGCACGAGTTTTCCGTTTTCTTCGATTGCACAAAGTTTGTAAACGCCGCCGAGCGAAGGCGCGTCGTAACTTGTGATAAGGCGGGTGCCTATGCCGAAAAGGTCGATTTTCGCGTCCTGCGCTTTCAGACTCAGCAAAACCTGCTCGTCGATGTCGTTTGAAACGCAGATGATGCAGTCGGAATGTCCCGCGTCGTCCAGCATTTTGCGCGCTTCTTTGGAAAGATACGCAAGGTCGCCGCTGTCAAGCCTGATCCCGAGAGGTTTATATCCTTTTTGTTTGAGCTCGTCAAAGACTTTGATTGCGTTGGGTACGCCGCTTTTTAAGGTGTCGTAAGTATCGACAAGCAGCATGCACCCTTCGGGATAAAGTTCCGCATACGCGCGAAACGCCGTCAGTTCGTCGGGGAAAGACATAACCCAACTGTGGGCGTGCGTGCCTTTCACGGGGATACCGAACATTTGTCCGGCAAGCACGTTCGAGGTGCTTCTGCAACCGCCGATATACGCTGCCCTTGCGCCGTAAATGCCTGCATCGGGACCTTGCGCGCGCCTTAAACCGAACTCCATAATTTTCGCGTCGGTATTCTGGCAAAGCCTTGCCGCTTTCGTCGCGATGAGCGTCTGATGATTAAGCACGCAAAGTATCGCGGTTTCCAGAAGTTGCGCCTCGAAAAGGGGCGCTTTTATTGTCAATATCGGCTCATACGGGAAAATAATCGTACCTTCGGGCACGGCGTAAATATCGCCCGTGAATTTGAAGTTTTTCAGCCTTTCGATAAATTCTTTCCCGAAAACGTTCAGCCCGTCGAGGTAATCGAGGTCTTCCTTGTCGAAGTGCAGATTGTTGACGTAGTCCACGACTTGTTCCAGCCCCGCGCACATTGCGTATTCGAGCTTGTTTCCGCCACGATAAAAAACGTCGAAGCACGCCTCGTTGTCGGCAATGCCCTCTTTCAGATATCCGTTCATCATCGTGAGTTCGTAAAAGTCGGTAAGCAAGGTTAAGTTTCTCATATTTCTCCTTTAATCGTCGGAAGCGAGCATTTCCTCGACTTCCAGCGCGGCCTTA
>OGPS01001599.1_pt1 | contig 16118 bp, 20 predicted proteins | sample 1552931 | NCBI WGS metagenome assembly OGPS01 (sample SAMEA2580252, study PRJEB22360) | human gut metagenome | biome: human gut; feature: human-associated habitat; material: faeces | place: Denmark | collected 2008/2010 | reverse complement strand
TTTGCCCCATTAAATCTCAAACCCTCTTCCCAGTTTCCCCAAAAAGTTGCACACAAGTACTTGACAAGTAAGCGCACCTATGATATAATAAAGGTACAATGAAAGGAAAGGAGAAATAAATATGAAACCAAGAAAAGCGTTTTACATGGATAACATTGAAACCATAAAGGAATTAGAAGATAAGTTATTTGATTTAACTACGAAAATGGAAAAAGAGTGCGGTAAACAGGATTTTAATGAAAAGCTGAATCAGGCTTGGTCACTTTTATATGAAGTATGTTGGGATAATAAATAGAAAGAAGAGGTATTACTATGGCAAGAGAAAAAATGGTAACAAGAACAGTAACCCAGACAACGGCAGAAGTTATGACGATTGATGTCACATCGGCAGAAGTACAGATACGTGAGTATACTATCGGTGGCACTTATGGCACCAACGAACTATTACTTAAAAAGCTCCAGAAGCTTTTCCAGACAGATACATTCAAACTTGTAAATATCAACAGTACCACGGTAGAAGATTTACTTCTGGGAATGCCAGAAGAGGACTTTATAAGATACTCTACAGTTCTTCCACCTAGAAGTACTAAAAAAGAAAGTGAGGAGAGTTAGCATGAAAAAGTCAAACATGATATGTATAATGGTAGAATTTAAAGATTCTGATTCAGAGCGTTTTGTAACAGATTCATTTTCGATTGATTCAGGTATATTGACAATCAAACAAGATTCTGTCAAGCGCACATTACGTTTAGACTGCATCAAGTCAATTTACATATTCTAAAAATACATAAAGTTAGTCAGAACTAACAATGGTGCGTGGTTGGAACGGTTACAGTTTCAACACTGTACACCCTTTAGCACCAACAAGCTGTGGAAACTAATTAAAATAAAAATCAGAAAGAAAGAGGGATCAAAAATGAGTAAACACTATGTAAAGTTAGTAAAGGAAATGATTAAAGAGGATATCAAGGATGATGTATCAATAACAGTGGTAAACGGCACTCTTGTGGTAGACATCTATGTAAATCACTGTTTATGTTGGCACACAGCTATACCGCGTATCGAATTGCGAGCTAGTTCATATATGACAGCGAAAATCGTAGCAGACACGGTCAAAAATCAATATAAGCAGTTCATTTTGGATAAGTATTTTGTTCGAAAAAAATTCAAATAACGCTTGTCATTTAGTTCGTCATATGCTATTATATAATTGTAGCAAGGAAATAAACAAAAGTTTCGAGTTACGTTTGCCATAGGTGGCGTAGACTTCCAATCCGCTACGCCACCTACCCCTTAGTAGTTGTAGTTTATTGGTAAAATGCGTGAATCTCAAATAAATCCTATCATCGCTCATTCACGTGAAACAGGTTCAATCCCTGTCAACTACTCTAGTGCTTTATAGTACTAAATTATATCTTGACGTTTTAAAAATAAAGAAAGAGAGGAAGAAAAAACATGGCAAGAGTACCAATGGTAACACGTACAATTATCACAACAAAAGTAAACGTAATGTGCTTAGACACCGAGACAGGTGAAACTTGTAACAGGTCTGTAGTAGTCCCACGTACTTACAAGGATAACGAAAATCTTCTCAAGAAAGTGAAAGAAGTTCTTGAAACGGAAACTTTGAAACCGGTACACATTGTTGACAAGGAAGAGATTGAAGCTCTTTACGGCATGTCAGAACAGGAGTTTATTGAACACGCAGAAGTTCAGCCACCTAGAAAAGCAGCAGAAGAAAACGTAACAGAATAATAGAAAAAAGAGAGGTAAAAATAATATGATAGAAATTAAAGCTTGCAGTAGAGAGTTTACAGATATTGAACAATATCTTATGACGATTGCGCCATCAATAACTTCAATGAAAGACGTACCAGATGGCACACGGATCACCGTTGACGGTATTTTGACATTCGACGACACCAAAGAAACAACTGGTGAAACGTCAGAAATTCTTTCAGTAATTACACCAGAAAAGAAAGTATATTCCTGTCAGTCAGCAACGTTCAAACGTTCGATTAGAGATATTTCAATTATTATGAAAGGTAAATCGTTTACAATCGTAAAAACGTCTGGAAAGACGAAAGCAGGGCGTGACTTTATCAACTGCGAGTTAGATGTAGAAAGTCTTAAGTAACCTATAAATATTAACAGCGTGTACTTTAATCGGTACACGCTTTTTTAGACAAGAGGGTGATTTTTTCATGGCAAAAAGAAAAAAGAAAGTATCAGCTTATACACGTAACAGAAATCGAATCAACAGCTACATAAGAAGATTAAACAAAAAAGGACTTATAACCGATCTCTATTTTCCGACAGAAAGAGAACTAAAATTGCAAGGAATAAAAGGTGCAGAGTTAACTAGTTTCACAAATGAGTTGAAAAAGGTAACACCAGATTTCTTAAAAGGTGAAGCAATTTCATTACCAAAAACACCTCAGAACTTTAACGAAAATGGTGATTTAAAAGTCGGTGACGACGGAATGTTTAATAGGACAGTAATAGCAGACATAAAAAATAACATATCACATTATCCTAAAGAGATAGCTGATAAAGTTACTTCTTTAATTGACCAGTTAATCACTCAGCAGGGCATAGATGATGTAGTAGAAGCTATCATGTTAACACCAAATTTACATTACTATTTGAATAAAAGTAAGTATGACAGTAAATCATCGTTGGAAGATTACGCTACAGGAATTATAAATGCACTTCCTAATGCAAGTGATCAGTATAAAATGGACTTAGCTGACGCTTTTGAGTTCAACGAATTAGGTTATGCCATTGAAGATTAAAAAGTACAGATATTTTATGTGCGACTTTGAAACAACTGTTTACAAAGGACAAGAGTTCACAGAGGTATGGGCGTCTGCTTCGGTAGAACTATTCACAGAGGATGTTCTAATATTTCACTCAATTGACGAACAGTTTAATTACTTTGTAAAGCAAGATTGCAATATCGTAGCATATTATCACAACTTAAAGTTTGACGGATCATTCTGGTTATCATATTTGATGATAGATAAAGGGTTTAAACAAGCATACAGAAAAACAGGAGAAGCTATAAACGAAGTAGAGTGGTTGCAGGAAAAATTAATGAAAAACAATTCCTTTAAATATAGTATTTCAGATAAAGGAATGTGGTACACTATTATTATAAAGGTAAATAACCACTTTATTGAAATAAGGGATTCACTAAAGCTTTTACCATTCAGTGTTAAAAGAATTGGTGATAATTTTGGTACAAAGCATAAGAAGCTTGACATGGAATACACAGGTTTTCGATATGCAGGTTGTGAGATAACAGACACTGAAAAAGAATACATTGCTAATGATGTTCTTGTTGTTAAAGAAGCACTTGAAATTATGTTCAATGAGGGGCATGATAAACTAACAATAGGTTCTTGTTGTTTGGAAGAATACAAAGAGATATGTAAGAAATCAGTCAAGAACCAGTTAGAGTATAAGGAAATGTTTCCAGACGTGTATAATGTGAGTATTAACCCTACAGAATATATATACGAAAACGCTGGTGATTATATAAGAAAATCATATCGTGGTGGTTGGTGTTATTTAGTAAAAGGAAAAGAGAACCAAATAAAAACAAACGGAACTACGGCTGACGTAAATTCGCTGTACCCGTCCATGATGTCTTCTGAATCTGGGAACAGGTATCCTATTGGTAAACCTTGTTTCTGGAAAGGAAACTATATTCCAGACGAAGCTATAGCAGATAATAAGTATTATTTTGTTAGAGTTAAAACAAGATTTTATATCAAGAAAGATAAGTTACCATTTATACAGATAAAAAGTTCTTACTTATATAAAGGCACAGAAGCACTGGAATCGTCAGATATTTATGACAGTAAAACAGATTCTTACTTTTCATTCTATAAAGATAAGGACGGCATATTAAGAGATACAAGGGTTGAATTAGTCTTGACAATGACAGATTACCAGTTGTTGAAAGATCACTATGATTTAGTTGATTTTGAAATACTTGATGGCTGTTGGTTTTACGCCTTAACAGGTATCTTTGATGAATACATCGAAAAGTACAAACACCAGAAGCTTGTTAGTAAAGGTGCATTGCGTGAGTTGGCTAAACTTTTTCTTAATAATCTTTATGGAAAAATGGCATCTAGTAAAGATTCATCGTTCAAACTGGCATATGTGAAAGATGATAAAACAATTGGATTTTTACCTGTTACAGAATCAAACAAGAAAGCAGGGTATATTCCTGTTGGTTCAGCTATCACAAGTTATGCAAGAAACTTTACTATCAGAGCAGCACAAGCGAATTATCATGGTGTTGATAAAGCAGGTTTTATATATGCTGATACAGACAGCATACACTGTGATTTACCACCAGAAGAAATAGTTGGAATCAAAGTACATGATAAAAACTTTTGTTGTTGGAAATTGGAATCATGTTGGGATAAAGCAATATTCACAAGACAGAAAACCTACATTGAGCATGTAGTTGCAGAGAATCTTGAAACGATTGAAAACCCATACAACAATATAAAGTGTGCAGGTATGCCAAAACGTTGCAAAGATTTATTTGAATTATCACTGTCAGGTGATGCTGATATAAATAAAGAATGGAGTGATGAAGAAAAAGAATTTCTATTTGACGAAAATAACAACCCTATTAAACGTGATTATAGTTCATTTAAAATAGGATTGAAAGTACCCGGAAAATTACGACCAAAGAGGATACGCGGTGGCGTTCTATTGGTAGATACATCATATGAAATGAGGTAAAACATGAAGAAAATTATATGTTTATTGCTATTTTGTTTTACATTAACAGGGTGTACGTCTGGTAACAAAGTACCAACTGAAAAAACTGAGTATAGTATAATACTTAATAGTGGTTCAGCTTTTGTATTTACATTTAAAGATCCTGATACAAACGTTTGGTATATAGCATCTGGTAAAGGCGTAACACCTAGACTTAATCAAGATGGGTCATTATATGTAAAATAGTAAAAAACAGAGGGAGAACTAAGTTCATACCCTCTGTTTTTATTTATATCTATAACCCATGTGTTAATCATTGCGTTCAGCGAAAACGACAAGTAACACAGGCTCTATACTTTCAAGAGTGCTATCCTATGTTCTCAATGTTAATCGCATGAGTAGATATACCTAGTAACTAAGCGCACTTAATGTGGCTTCCTTGCATCTTAAATCTTTAAACCTAAAGCAACCACGTTCAAATAGATACCTAAGATTATTCAAAAAGAAGTCATTACGTTTTAACATAACATAATTGATTTCGTGGTCGTCAGTAGTTACACTGATTTTTAAACCAAAAGTGCGATCTGGTCTATCATCACAGTATAAGTAGCCATTATCAGTAAATTCTCTTATACCAAACTCACACCCTTTATATTTAAGAGTACAAAGGTATTTATTTTTTCCAGTAGGTCTTTCAATAAAACTCTGGTTATCATTCAAATAAACACATTCACTACTATATCCAACATAACTGTCTTTCTTAAAAGCTCGATTGAAACCGCTAGTTTTCTGTGCTTCACTTGCTGATTTATTGAATCCCTGTTCTAACACAAACCCGTCGCCACGTAAAAATTTTGTATCTTTATGAAGTCTAGCACTTATTTCCATTTTTGTGTAATATGGATTTATAAGACTGACAGGGTTTGCTATCATATACACAGGCACATAACGAACCAGTTCCCCCTGACCTCTTGCAATAGACGTATGAATACTAATAAACTTTCTTACTTCATCAGGACAGTAGTGATTAGATTCGCTTTGAAATTCATCAAAATCTAGCCTAGAAATATCAGCAAATAAATGGCTATATTTTTTCAACTGATCGGCACTGTTTAAACTGATAGCATACCCACAGCTTTTTTCGTCTAAGAATAACTCATGGAAAATTCCACTTGCCCGTCTTTTTGATGTCATAGTATGATCTGTGAAGAACAAACTTCCTATATCTTTATAGAATTTATCTACCACATTATCAAGTTCATAATTATATCGGTAAATAAGACCGAACTTTTCACCTTTATCAAGAAATCTGTTTATGCATAGTCTGCTAAAATAGGTTGTCTTTCCTGCACTTCGGTTGGAAGTAACCATATAGATTTCTGGTTTGTTCCCGTTGATATCTAACATTGACAATAATTTAGTACCGTCATAATATTTTGGCATGTCAAAAAACTCCTTTTCATATTTAATTATAGCACATCTGTTGTTTTTTCGCAAGTAGTGTGCTATAATAAAATTGAATTAAATAAGAAAGGAGATATCATGAAGAACTTATATCCAATCTTTGTAGCGTTAGGGTTTAACGCCCTAGACGTGCTAACCGGTATTGTGTCTGCCATAAAAATTAAAGACATTAAATCCTCAAAACTACGTGATGGTCTTTTCAAAAAAGTGGGTTTTATTTTCTGTTATTTTACGGCATGGTTAGTTGATGGATACGGCGGTGTTATAGGGTTCAAACTAGGCGTTTCAATATTACCAGTTATCGTACTATACACTTGTACAACCGAGCTAGTTTCAATACTAGAAAACATATCCAAAATTAACTCAGACCTTTTACCGAGCAAACTTATGGATCTTTTTCACATTTCAAACACCAGAAAGGAGTAACAAATGGCTGACATTAACAAAGCTGTTTCTTTCATGATTAACACAGCAAAGGACAATATTCATGGTTATGACCAACAGCACAGAAACGGTCCAGATTATGACTGTAGTTCACTGGTAGGGACAGCATTATACTATGCAGGTTTTGCTGTTTCGCCGTATTCATGGACTGGCAACTTAGAATCACAGTTAAGAAAAGCAGGGTTTGTAGATTGCAAAGCACCATGGAAAGCAGGTGACATTCATTTAAACAGAGGAAACCACGTGTGTATGAGTATCAATGAAAGTCAGATAGTTGAAGCGTCAATTAACGAAAAAGGAACAGTCACAGGTGGTAAAACTGGTGATCAGACAGGTAAAGAAATTCAGATTACTTCCTATTATAATTATTATCTTGGTTGGGATTTACACTTGAGATTTACTGGTGCAAACACAAACAACAATAAAGGCTATACTATTAAAGAAATAGCACGTCAGGTTATTGCAGGTAAATGGGGTGTCGGTAACGAGAGAAAAAGACTCTTAGAAAAAGCAGGTTATAATTATGATGAAGTACAAAGTTATGTAAACGAACTCTTTACAAAAGGTGGTTACAAGTCGAACGGTGAAGTTGCAAGAGAAGTTATCAAAGGTGTGTGGGGCGTAGGAAAAGAAAGAAAAAACAGACTTGAAAAAGCAGGTTATAATTATGATGAGATTCAAAAACTCGTTAACCAGATGTTAGGATAACATTATGCCAGACATCAACAAAGTTTATTCATGGGCAATCGAAACGTGTAATGCCCCTAACGTGGGATACAGTCAGACATATAGAAACGCCCAGACCGTAGCTGGCATTACATATTACGATTGCAGTTCTTTCATAAACTACGCACTTTTAGCAGGTGGATTTACAACACCGAACTACGCGCCAAAATATAATGCTTTTACAACTTATACCGAAGCAGACGTTTTACTTTCATTAGGTTTCAAAGAAGTCAATGCAAGTGGTGAATACTTACCGGGTGACATTGGTCTTTCAGTTTCACATACAGAAATGTGCTATAAAGGTGGCAATGGAAAAGGTGTATTCATGGGAGCGCACACAGACAATGCACCATTACAGCATCAAGTTAGCATAGGATCAACAACAGGAAATCAAAGTTATGAAACGTCATTCCCAAGGTTGTTTAGATACGGCGAAGGTGGTGCATCTGGTTACGGATGTAGTGCATACGTTGTATCAGCAATATGTGGCAATATGTGGCAGGAAAGTGGTGTAAACCCAGGAATGTGGGAAGGACAGAATGTTAGTTCATTTACGAGTTTAAATGTTGGTTTTGGGTTAGGACAATGGACAAACACTGGTGGAGATACGCATGGTAGACTTTATAAGTTACATGAATGGCTTCAAGAAAATGGGTATCAAGACGATGATGGTAACGGACAACTTCAATATTTAATTCACGAAAATGTATGGTATTCCAGAGATGAAGCTAGTCAATATGCCACGTTAACAGATTTTCTCACTTCCAGTAGTACAGATTTAGCTGAATTAACACATGCTTTCAATGTAGGGTGGGAAGGTATTCATGATCACACATGGGATTTCCGTGTGACCTACGCAGAAAAATGTTATGAGTTTATTACTAAACATGCTAATGACACTTCAATCAACAAATGGTTTTCAAAAAATGAGTTTTTGTCAGTTGACGAAAGACTCAACAATGCCGTTCTTATTTACAGATTCTTGTCGGCAGGCGGTGGGGGTGGTGGAACGCACACTACAAAAAAGAAATCAATGCCAGTTTGGATGATGCTAAAATATCATTATTAAGTTGAAAGGAGGTGATTAAATGGCAGTAAAAACTAGAGAGGAAATTCTGGAAAGTTTCAAAACAAGATTAGGAGAAAATCCTGACGATGAATCCATATCGTTTTTAGAGGACGTTACCGATACACTGGACGACTTTGAAAAAAGAGCAAACGGTGACGGGACAGATTGGAAAAGCAAGTATGAAGAAAACGATGCAAATTGGAGAAAGAAATACACAGAAAGATTTTTCTCAGATGAACCAGAACAAGGATCAAAACAAGAACCAGATAATACCCCGAGGACATTTTCAGATTTATTTAAGGAGATTTAAAAGATGGCTAGAAGAATTGCTAATAGTACGCTAAATGCGTCTACAATTGACATTATGAACGTTATCCGACAGAACGCTTCATATGATTATCAGCAGAACGTACCTGCTGTCGCAAAGGCAAGTGACATCCCTAAAGTCGGAGAAGTTATCTACGGTACACCTGCTTTTGCAAACCAGTTTATTAACGCACTTGTTAACAGGATTGCTATTGTACGTGTGCAGTCTGCAAACTTTAACAATCCGTATTCAATTCTTAAAAAAGGATATATCGATTACGGTGAAACTGTAGGAGATATTTTTATATCAATTGCGAAAGCGGTAGACTTTAGTCCAGAAAAAGCACCGAAGAGAGAGTCCCAGAGAAGTATTCCAGATGTTCGTTCAGCTTTCCACGTAATGAACTGGCGTGTAATGTACCCAGTAACAATTCAGGATGAAGATTTAAGACAGGCATTTCTTAGTATCGACGGTGTACAGAACCTTATTGCTAAGATTGTTGATGCTGTTTACACAGGTGCAGAGTATGACGAGTTCCTGCTCTTTAAGTACCTATTGATTAAAGCTATCAGTCAAGGTAGAATGTATCCGAAGTCAATCGGTACTGGTGAAGCACTTACAGAAAGTGCTGTTCAGTTTAGAGGTACTTCTAACTTATTACCATTTATGTCAAGTGACTTCAATGAAGCAGGTGTTAAAACGAACACGCCTAAAGAAAGACAGGTTATTTTCATGGACGCTATGTTCAACGCACAGTACGATGTAAATGTACTTGCAAGTGCTTTCAATATGGACAAAGCAGATTTTATGGGCAGGTTGTTCCTCATTGACAACTGGTCAGAGTTCGACAATGAACGTTTTGACATTATCAGAGCTAATTCTGATGGCGTCGAAGAAGTTACCACGGAAGAACTTGCACAGTTGAAAAATGTAAAAGCTGTTATTCTGGACGAAGACTGGTTTCAGGTTTATGATAACAAAAACAAATTTACAGAGAAGTATGTGGCATCAGGTTTGTACTGGAATTATTTCTATCATACATGGAAAACGGTTTCCAATTCACCATTCGCAAATGCTTGCGTGTTTGTAACAGATGACGCTACAATCACATTACCTGCTTCAATCACAGCACATGTTGTTGCTAAGGACGAAAGTGACATTGCTACAGTATTTACAATCAGTCCAGACTTAGATGGACAGAGCCTTGAGCCACACAATGTAAACTTTATTCAGACAGAAGCGTTAACCAAAGCAGGTATTGCAGTTCAGCCTTATGGTGGCGTTCTGATTCCTATCGATCAGATTGCTACAGAGATTACGCTTGTGGCAGAGATTAACGGTACTAAGTACACAGCCGGTACAAATATTACTGGTGCTACAACTGTTGGTACAGCTATTACATTAAATAAAGAGTAATGCTAATATACGTCGTTACTTTGTCAGTTATAAGGAGGTATGCTAAATGAGTGTATTATATTTAGCTGACACCGTCGGTATAGATGGAACAGTGTACCCTACTATCGGTGAACACACTACCACACTGACATCAGAAAACGAAATATCTGTTGAATATATAGCGGATACAGAAGCATATATCGATAATATAATTAAAGAAACCATACACTAAACAATGTTGAACGTGTGGCAGTATGCTATTACTGTCACACAAGCTAATTAGAAAGGAATGTATTATGTATATATATCCTCAGACTAATATAAAGTTACTAAAAGACGTACCACTTGATACAACATACGATCACACATTATGGTTTGACAGTAGTGGCGCACAGTACAGTTATTTTAGTGGGTTGACTAAGTACAATATGAATAACTACAGTTATCAAAGGGTACAAAAAGGAGTAACAAGAGTCGGTATTAAAGCTGACAGTCTTTATGATTGCAACTACATGATGTTTCAAAATTCAGCTTATGGTGATAAGTGGTTTTATGCTTTTATTACAAGTGTTGAATATGTAAATGATGTAACATCTAACATCAGTTTTGAAATTGATGTCATGCAAACATGGCTATTTGATTGCTCACCAGATTATTGTTTTGTTGAAAGAGAACATTCAGAAAGTGACCAGATAGGTGCTAACATTATACCAGAGAACCTTGACACAGGTGAATATGTGTATAATGGGTACGGTAAATTAACTAAAGTTCTTGACCCATTGTGTATTATATGCATGGTCTGTGACACGGCAGAAGACCCAGACGGTACACTATATGACGGTATTTACGGCGGGTGTACATTATTTGCATACAACGTAGATAAGAATGGCGTTACCGCGTTAACCAAAAAATTACAAAGCTATAACCAAAAGCCAGATGCAATTGTGGGACTTTATATGTGCCCTGTTATAGCTACGGGTGAAGCTATTCCAGATGACGGGGTGCAATTACTGTTTTCAAAAGGTGCTTATGGGTTTGACATTTCTGTTCCTGCCTTAACAACAAATGATACTCTTGACGGGTACAAGCCTAAAAACAATAAACTTTACACTTATCCGTATAACTATTTATCAGTAGAAAACGGAAAATCTACAGCCAGTTTTAGATATGAATTTTTTAACAATTTAACTGTAGCACTTCACGTTGATGTCCCAGTTACAATGCCAGTACAAGTAGCATTAAGACCAAACGGGTACAAGGGTAGTAAGGTTGGCACAACTCTTAACGGTGAATCATTGATACTTGACGATTATCCAATGTGCAGTTGGTCTACTGATTCTTTCAAAGCATGGCTAGCACAGAACGCACTCCCATTAGCAACCACAGCTACGGCAGGTGCATCTGCTCTAGGATTGTCTGCTTTAGGTGTAAGTTTTCCACCACTAGGGATACTAGCAGGAGTTGGAACTGTAATGAATCTTTTATCGCAGGGGTATAAAGCGTCTATTGCGGCTGACGTGGCAAGAGGGAATATCCATAGTGGTAACGTTGATGTTGCAAGTGGAAAGAAAACTTTTTGGGGCGGTAGAATCAGTGTAAGTCATCAGTATGCAAGAATGATTGACGATTTCTTTACTAAGTTTGGGTATGCAACTAAGAGAGTAAAAATTCCTAACCGTAACAGTAGACCACACTGGAATTATGTAAAAACTGTTAGTGCTACAATGACAGGGAGTGTCCCATCTGATGACATGAAAAAAATTTGTAGTATCTATGATAACGGTGTGACATTCTGGAAACATGGGTATGAAGTTGGTAGATACGACTTAGACAATAGTCCAGTATAATAAGGTGGTGATAAATTGGGACGAAGAAAGCATGACATTTTTGACGAAAGTATGGTATTGAATAACCTTACTTATTGGCAGTATTTAAACAGGTTAACAGAACTTGCTATATCCATGTTTGAATGGAAGAATTTACCAGATACAGTTGACGCAAGATATCTTGAATTACATTTATTTGAAACTGGTTGTATGGTTTATTTCAAAGATGAAGTAATAGGGGACTTGTGCTTAGACTGTATAGTTAATGGCAGACTTGATGTATATGGAAATCCTTTGCTTAGACGTGCGTACAGTGGATACAACAATTATCAGAAGTTACTAAAATATAATAACAGCGTTATTATCTGGAATAATTATCTTCATAGTAACAGTATTCTTGACGTTGAAATGTTTGCAAGAAGATTATACAATATTGATAGAATTATTGATATCAATGCAAACGCACAGAAAACACCAGTGCTGTTACAAGGTAGTGAAAAACAAAGGCTTACTCTTTTAAATTTATATAAAGAGTATGACGGAAACGCACCTTTTATTTTTGGTGACAAGAATCTGGATATTAACTCATTGAAAGCATTTAGCACTAATGCCCCGTATGTATGTGATCAATTGTATCAGTTAAAAACACAGATATGGAATGAAGCGTTAACTTATCTCGGTATCAGCAATATCAATATTCAGAAGAAAGAAAGATTGATAAGTGATGAAGTTACGCGAAATCAAGGTGGCACTATTGCTAGCAGATATAGCAGGTTAGATTCACGTAGGCAAGCTGTTGAAAAAATAAATGATATGTTCGGTACAAATATTGAAGTCAATTATCGTAAAGATTTTCAAGATGTTGGTAACGATGATGTAACAGATAACGCAGGTAAAGCAACGACAGGCGGTGAAGAAAATGAGTAAATACACGACAGAAGTTAGGTATATTTGTGAAACTGATAGCGGATTAGATGAAAGTGTTGGATTTAACTCAGTAGATGACGTTATATCAAAATCATGGGACAAGATTTTTACCAGTAAAGTACCATTCTTTGATGAAGATTATAGAAAAGTACTCTGTTGTAAAATCTTAAAGCACTATTATTTAAGAGAGATTTGCTGTGAAACTGTAGGAATCTGGAAACTTTGGGTTAACACCAAGTTGGAAGAAATCATGCCTTACTATAACCAGTTATACGAAAGTGCTAAATTAAAGTTTGATCCATTCCATGATGTTGACTTAACCAGAAAACGTAACAGATATGAAAACGAAAAAAGCACAGGCAATAGAAGCGGAAATATTATCATAGATGTAAACAAAACACAGACAACAAGTAGCGATAAAAATAGAAATGAAAACGGAGAAGAAAAGAACTTGTTCAGTGATACACCTCAAGGTGGGTTAGATGGCGTTGATAACCAGACTTATCTAACAGACGCTAGAAAGATTAACACCACAAAAAGCGAAAATGAAAGTGTAAGCAGTAACGCTACCGAGAAAACTGGTGGTAGTTCTAAAGATAGCGAACAAAGTAGTGGTAATGTTGACACTACAGAAGATTATATCGAAACTATTGTTGGTAAACAAAACTCAGAAAACTACAGTTCACTAATCATGAAATACCGTGAAACATTCTTGAATATTGACATGCAGGTTATTAAAGAATTTGATGAGCTATTTTTTGGACTGTGGTAAAAGGAGGAAATTTAACATGAATGAAACTATAAAAACATTGCGATTTTATTGTCAAAAGGTACTACCATTAGTCTACGACGATAGTTTAAGTTACTACGAACTATTATGTAAAGTTTGTGCCAAACTTAACGAAGTTATTACAGCACAAAACGGTATACCAGAATATATTGAAAAAAAGATTAAGGAATACATTGAAAGTGGTGATATTAACGTTATTATTGCACAAATTTTAGCTAATTATAACCTTAACGTTAAATTTCCGCCTAGTGGGTTAAAACCTGCAAGCGGTGATGGAACATCAGATGATACACAAGCTATTCAGGCTTGCCTTGATTATGCATCACAGCATGAGGGTATGACTCTATTCTTCCCAAACGGTTCGTACTTAACTAGCGAATTAACTTTACATGATACTTTATCAATGTATGGACAGGATATGTATAATACTAGGATAGTAATTAGAGGTGGAGTTAAAAAAGCTATCATTAGCGGTACATTAAGAAATCTCTCATTAACAGGGTTAGGGTTTGACGGTAATGGTGATATACAAGTTAACAACGTTGATATTATCGATGTTAGTTGTGATAGCTCTTCTATTAGTAACTGTTTCTTTACTGATGGCTATACATTACTAAAATTAAATTCTAAAGTACAGTCTGACATTTCTAATTGTTATTTTGAAAGTGCTGTTGTAGAATCAGCTAACTTAACTGGTACAGGTATTAGACTTACTAACTCTATGTTTAAGTCTATATCAGATGTTAAAGGGAAAACGTTCATAAATGTGGGGTGTGATAATTCTATCATTGACAACTGTATTCTCGATAAAGAAGTTAAAGATCCTTTGATTATTAGCGGTAAAAATAATGTTGTAAATGTAATGTATAATTACCCTTACAATAGTAAACAGGTTTACGGCAATAATAATGTAAAAATTTATCGCAAATACGAAGAAAGTAAAGCGGATAAGAAAATTTTTCATGGTACTGATTTTGTTATAGATGCTAACTTAGTTTATTCGGAACCTGCAACCGGTGATAGTTTCTATGACACCGTTACAATGAAAACAGTTAATACAGATAACTTGTATAAAGTCATGGTGGAAAATGAAACAACAGGTACAATTCCAACTAGAATTTCAGAAGCTGAAAAAAATATCACAACTAATACTAACAATATCAGTGCAAATTCAAATGAAATTACGAAAACAAACAAAGCTCTTACAGATTTTAAAAAACAAACAAATGATAATTTTACAACAGTTAACGGTGACATTACAAATATCAACAAAGAAATTGAAAAAATTAAAGGAATTGAGGGTATTCGAGCTAACCGCAAAATTATTATTGCATGTGATAGTATTGGTATTGGAACAAACCCAGACGGTAAAGTGACAGGATTTACTGAAATCATTAGACAGAAAATGGGGCTAACAACAGGTACTAATTTCTTCATCTGTGGTGGAAATAACTTTGGATTCAACACGCCAAGTTCAGCTTTTAGATGGTTAGAGGGTATGAAAAAAGTTGTTACACCAGATGATAATTCTATTACAGATATTTATGTCTTTGGTGGGGACAATGACGACACTGAAATTCTTGACGTAAATAACATTACACCAATATTAGCACAAATAGAATTGTTCTGCAATTATTGTAAGACACGTTTTCCAAACGCTCAAATTTCTATTGGAATGATAGGGTGTAAAATGAATGGTTCACCTTATAGACTAGCTGCTGTTAAAAATGCATATAGCAGATGTGGAACATACGGTGCAAAATTTATTGACAACTGCAATTACATTTTACAAGACTTATCACTCTTTGCTAGTGATAATATACATCTAAAGCAAGGGGGTCAAAATCTATTAGCTGATTATTTGTTATCTGTTATACACGGTGGCGAAGTATCAGTTGTAAAACAGTATTACGGTTTTGAGCTGAACAAGACAAATAAAATAACACCAGTAAATAATACTAAATTTAGTTGTATTCAGTGGATGTTTAATAATATAAAGCATTGGAATTTTGACCGATTAAGATTTGACCTTGTAACACCTACTGTCATTGGTGAGGAAATGAACATTGAAGCGTTTACTTTTAATACGGGATATATTTGTGGTGATAATTCATATAACGGTTGTAGATTTACTACAACAGGTTTTGGGTATTTTGAAGACAATCAGTATAGAGTAATTACCATTCGATTTAACGTTATTGAACGTAAAATTGTTCTAAGTATTGCATGTTTAGATGGAACAGGTTATCCATCAGCTAAACTAAAAGGTATTATTATACCAGCGTTTGAAACACAACAGGTATCAGATATGTGCTAATTTTGAAGAGAGGCTATACTTTTTAGCCTCTCCTATTTTTATTATTTACGGTGCAAATGATAAGTGAGTTGATAGCTAAAATGAAAACGGGGTTTGAGATTTAATGG
>OGPS01001598.1_pt1 | contig 16133 bp, 15 predicted proteins | sample 1552931 | NCBI WGS metagenome assembly OGPS01 (sample SAMEA2580252, study PRJEB22360) | human gut metagenome | biome: human gut; feature: human-associated habitat; material: faeces | place: Denmark | collected 2008/2010 | reverse complement strand
AATTGAGAGCCATAGATTTATTCTACTCAATATATCTTCTTTTAACCCTTTTAATAATTACAGGAATTGATATAAATAATTTAATAAATATTATAAAAACACAATTTAATATAATTATTGCTTTACTCACAAATGGTATAGTGTAAACGAAAGAGGTAAACAAATACAATGTGTTTACAATAAACAGGGAGGAATTTTTATGGATTTAGAATTTATTTTTAATCACGCAATAAGTGGATATCTGCCTATTATGGTCTTATTAATATTATATTTTATAATATTAAAATCATTTGGCAATAGGCCAAGCAAAGGACATATAATTTTGACTTTTATATTTTCTTTTTATCTTGTCGGAGTTTTATCTGCAACAGGTGTTTGTTTAAAAGCAACTTTTTCACCGAGATTTTCATTGCTACCTTTTATAGATATGATTAGAGGGCCTAAAGATGCAATTTTAAACGTAATTTTGTTTCTTCCATTAGGAATTTTTCTGCCACTACTCTATGAGCAATATAATAGCTTATCCAAAGTTTTATTACTTGGATTTCTATTTTCATTGTCTATAGAAATCATTCAAATGTTTGGATTTGGAACTACAGATATTAACGACTTGATTACGAATACTTTTGGAGCAGTACTAGGTTATGGAGTATATGAATTACTTAGTAGATCATTCTCCGATTCATTGATTGGAAAATTTCAGACAAAAGGCAAATATAGCCTATATGAGCCAGTAATTCTGTGGACTATTGCTATATTGATTATGCTGACTATCCAGCTTTATATCTACGAGATTCTCTTTGCATCTAAGATGAGTGGAGAAACTCATAAGTGGTGATATTCTATAGATAGGCAAGCTTATAAAATGGCGTATAGCATATAATTACGATGAAAGGATAATGGACTAATTATAGTATGAAATTTATTGTAAAAGAAATTATAGATAAAAAAGAAAAAGAAAATATCGCAAGAGAAGTGCTTTATGACTTGCCAGAATGGTTCGGCTTGCTCGAGAGCACAGAAAACTACATTCAAGAGTCACAAGCAAAGCCATTCTTAGCAAGCTTTTATAAGGATGAGCTAGTTGGCTTTATTGTCCTTGGCGCGAGCAGCCCCGACTGTGCAGAGATTTTTGTCATGGGCGTGAAGAAAAAATTTCATCATCATGGCGCTGGAAGAGAGCTAAACCAAGCCTATGAAGACTTAGCCAAGAGTTTAGGCTACACATACACACAGGTAAAAACCGTTCAGTCCGGCCATTACGATGAGTACGACATAACGAATAAATTTTACAAAGCAGTCGGATATAAAGAATTAGAAGTATTCCCAGATTTATGGGACGAGAATAATCCTTGTCAAATATATGTAAAGTACTTAGATTAAAGGGAAGTGACACTATGCCAAAAACAGTAATTTTAGGGTGTTCATCATTAAAAGACTACATCGATGAGGCTCAAAGAAAAGTTAAAACGAATTACCCGGTATTTTATTTAAATCGTCTTTATCATAGAGACCCAAAAGAGATGCGTGAACACATCACCCACAAGCTGATGACAATGGACAAGGACGTAGACACGATTTTGGTTGCGATGGGTTACTGCGGCGGATCGTGGAAGGACATCAAGGCTCCATGTAGGCTTGTTATGCCAAAGATAGACGAGTGCGTTTCGCTTCTTTTGCAAAACACAGATGAAGTAAAAAGTGATTTAAAAGAGCCAGGCCACCTATATGTACGCGAAAAAGATCCGATGAAAGAAAATTTTCATTCGACTTTTGATAAGCTCACTAAAAATTTAGACGAAGATACGAAGAAGCGTTACCATGAGGACTGGAAGCGGTATTACCACGAGATAGATATCATCGATACAAAAATTAATGACTGCAGAAGAGCAGATTACGTTCGAACCGTCAAGGAAGATGCAGCTTGGCTTGATGCGAAGCTTGGCTTTGTAGACGGCGGAACCTATTTATTGGAAAAGCTGTTCTCAGGCATGTGGGACGAGCAGTTCATTATACTAGAAGCAGGAGAGAGCTTAAGTGATGAATTTAATAAGGATAAAAAACTTTGATTTAGAACAAGTTTTGAAATTCAAAATAGTAGATGTATTAACATCTGATTTTCCTAAAATAAATATTGAATAATAAATTTTGTGGCGATAGAAGCAAAATCTATCGCCATTTTTATATCGCTTTCTAAGTAAAGCTACTTCTTAATCAATTTTTTGTAAACTTTCTCCACTTCATCAGCCAGATTTTTGTACGCCATATTACTTCTTGAGCAAGCGCCCTCTATAAGCAAATCAAAATCCTCTTTGATGTATTCTTCCAGCTCTTTATCAGAAAGAATTTCCTTAATGTCAGCACCCACTTTTAAACCATTCTTTTTTAATAGTTCATAGAGCTCATGCGCATCCATCGCTTCAAGATCAGCCTTTGTGTAGCACTCTTCATCCTTATTCGCGCACGCAGCATTCGCGCACGCAGCAGATGTTAAAACTATAAGCATCAAAGAAAGAAGAAAAGCAATAATTCGTTTAGATTTATACATAAAACGCCTCCTATATAATACTATGATATTCTTTATGTTATTATACTACTTTACCATATTCATGTCAATCGTTCCGGAAAAAGCATATATATTGCTGCGATACTCTTGCTATTGTTCCGATAAAATGATAAAATAAATTATATACTTAGAAAATAGACTTAAGAAGTAAATTAGGTGGTGAGTTAATGAACATAACTAGAATCAACACATATGACGACCATCGCTTCAGCCAAGAAGCACTTAATCAGCATGGCTGCTACCTTGCGAATGGCGATGTGCCTATTGAGATCAAAATCATATCACAGAGCGAGGCTATTATAATAGGCGATGAAGCCTATTTTGATGAGGTCATAGATGAGTTTCGCTTCAATGCAGAGCACATCACAAAATTTTATGATGAAAGCGGTAAAATCGTGAAGAAGTTCAAAGATGTCGAGCTTTTTAAGCTTGATATAGATAAAATCCAGCCGATACAGTTCTTCGTCGATAGAGATAAATTAGAAGCAGTTAAGACCTTTGTCAATAGCGAAAAAGACGTGATTATACCAGTTGCGAAGCATGAAGGCGCATACGTGTCCTTAGACGGCCACACACGCCTCTACCTAGCTTATATCCTTGACTTTAAGCACGTATACGCTTATTTTAGCGAAGACTTCGATGGCTTCGACTACTTCTTTGATGAAGCAAGAAAAAGAAATATATATTCAGCAAAAGACTTGATTTTGCTTGAGCATGAGGATTACATAGAGAAGTGGGATAAGTTTTGCGATGAGTATTATATGACGAGAGAGGAATGAGTGGGGTGTTGGCCTGATACCCTTGCTATTGTTCCGATAAAATGATAAAATAAAATTATTAAAGATATAGGAGATGAAAATATGGAAATTTTAAGAATTTTACTACCCCTACTTCTAGTTTGTGTAGTAGTGGTCTACATTATACAAACAGCTAAGAAAAGGCAAGGTGATGACAAGGGTGAAAAAACAGAAGAAACCTACATGTCTGAGGGCATGGCTATTGGCATGTGCTTAGGAATTGCTGTATCCATAGCAATGGATGCTGACAATATAGCCATCGGCTTGTCGGTCGGCATGATGCTTGGCATGAGTATCGGTATGAGCATTAAGAAAAAATAAATATTTTGCTAAGAGAGATAGAAAAAAAGCCTATCTCTTTTTGTTTTATTAATCACGTAAATATGATATAATAAATATATTATAAGTAATATAAGTGTTATTGAACTAAGTAGGACGGTGAATATAGTGGCAGAGAAAAACAATGCAAATATAGGTTTTGAAAAACAAATTTGGGACGCAGCATGCGTTCTTTGGGGACACATACCCGCAGCTGAATACAGAAAAGTTATTGTTGGACTAATCTTTCTTCGTTACATATCCAGCGCCTTTGAAAAGCGTTACGAAGAACTTGTTAAAGAGGGCGATGGATTTGAAAACGATAGAGACGCTTATGCAGAGAAAAATATTTTCTTCGTACCAAAAGAAGCACGCTGGTCCAATATAGCCTCAGCAGCACATACACCAGAGATAGGTACTATCATAGACGATGCGATGAGGGCAATAGAAAAAGAAAATACTAGCCTAAAAAATGTTTTGCCAAAAAATTATGCCAGCCCCGACCTTGATAAAAGAGTCTTAGGCGAAGTCGTTGACCTATTCACAAACGAAGTGACTATGGATGGGACAGAGGCAAGTAAAGACCTACTTGGAAGAACATACGAGTACTGCATCGCTCAATTTGCAGCCTATGAAGGCATTAAGGGCGGCGAATTTTACACGCCAGCTAGCATAGTTAAAACTATAGTTGCAATACTAAAACCATTCAACAATTGCCGCGTGTATGAAAAAACTGTAGCGTAAATGATACAATTTAACAGCTTGAGATATGGCTATTTTCAGCCTTTTAGAGCTTATTCATTAAAAATCTGATTTAAATTTACATATTTTTTATTAAGAAACAGTGTTGGTTGATTTATTATGCACACTACCTAAATACATATTTGTTATACAATTTAATGACTTTAATAATAATGGGTGCATTTATTATTGCCATGAGTAATGAAACTATTCAAATAGTTGATGAAGAAATTATTGGATATACAAAACCCTCGCTTATATATTATTAAAAGCGAGGGCTTATTATTTATATACCTTTTGCATAAATAAATTCAAACGTTCCATCTTCGTTTACTATCATTTTTTCAAGCATTAGATTCCATAGCAATGGACCGAATTCTTCTAAATATTCAAGACTTTCTAACTTTTTTATGAAGAAGTCATATTTAAGTTTCCTTGCTTCTTTGTCTTGTATCTCTTTACTGATGCTTTCATACTTTTATTTTTCTTCATTAAATGTATTAGCTAACATTTCATATTTTTTAGCATATTCAACTTGATCTTGACTATTCTTTGAATTTTCATCTATTAGTTTTTCTATTTTATTTTTAGCATTGTTCATATTGTCAATTGCTACATCAAGATCCTTATTTAGTTCGCTTGTATCAAAAATATCATTACAAAGCTTTAAGTCTTCTAATATATGTCCTTTATTGCTAATTAGCTGATTGATTGACTTTATAAAAGCTTCTTTTATATCATCTTCATATAGGTGCTGCGTTTTACAGGGTGTCTCTTTATTGTCATATTTTTTATTGCATCTCCAAATAGTACATTTATATTTAGAGTTTGAATGCCAAGTCTTAGGACCATAGTAAGATCCACAGCTGCCACATATGATTTTAGACGAGAATATATCGTTTTTATTCTTAGGAGTATTTTTTATTAGTTCTTGAACAAAGTCCCAAACTTCTGGTTCAATGATTGGTTCATGATTTTTTTCTACATAGTACTGAGGAATCTCGCCTTCGTTTATTTTCTTTTCTTTTGTTAAGAAGTTTACAGTAAACGATTTTTGAAGCAGTGCATCGCCTTTATATTTTTCATTAGTCAGTACATTTTTTACTGAACCAGCAGACCATTTTTTCTTACCTTGGACAGTTAATATGCCCTCGGAAGTTAGCTTTTTTGCTATTTTATAAAAAGAATTACCTTCAAGATAGTATTTATAAATCTTTTTGACAATTTTAGCTTCTTCTTTATTAATCATCAAGTTTCCGTCTGGACCTTTATCATATCCTAAGAAGTTACCAAAGGGAACACTAACCTTGCCATCAGAAAATCTCTTTCTTTGTCCCCAGGTTACGTTTTCTGAAATGGATCTTGATTCTTCCTGTGCAAGGGAGGACATTATTGTTATTAATAACTCGCCCTTGGAATCAAAGGTCCATATATTTTCCTTTTCAAAGTAAACTTCAACTCCTGCATCTTTTAGTTCACGTACAGTTGTCAATGAATCTACAGTATTTCTTGCAAATCTTGATACAGACTTTGTGATTATTAAATCAATTTTGCCACTTAATGCATCATTAATCATATTATTAAATCCATCTCTATTTTTAGTATTAGTTCCTGAAATACCTTCATCTGCGTACATTCCTGCAAATATCCAGTCTGTTCTTTGTGAAATATAGTTAGTGCAATAATCTACCTGTGCTTCATAAGATGTAAACTGTTCATCTGAATCCGTTGAAACTCTAGCGTATCCAGCGACTCGTTTTTTATTAACTTGTATTTTAGACTTTGATGAATATTTAGTTTTTGTCGCTGGAATTGTAGTTACTTTTTTCTTCACGTTTTACTCTCCACCTTTCTTTGTTAGCTTTACCTATTTTTCTTTTACACTCTTCTGACATATTAAACTTATGTCTTTGGTTTACATATTCTCTGCTGCTTACTTTGCCATCTTTATAGTAAAAGTAGATGACGTTATCTTTTATTCCTAGTTTACTTAATTTCTCAATCATAATCTTACTATCAAACTCTGTAAGTCCTAACTCTTCACATACAAGTTTTTCTAGTACTTGTAAGTCGATGGTTGAATTCTTACATAGACTTGCTGGAGTAGAGCAATAATAGCTGACTTTTTCATCTCCATTTACATGTTTAGACTTTTGTCTTCTAAAACTTTTGCCACACTTTTCACATTTTATAAAGCTTGTGAAATCGTTAAATTGTTTATTTCGTCTATTAACTATTGGATCACTTCTTGTTTTTGAATAAGCTAGTCTTACAGAGTCTGTCCACCAGTCCTTTTTAGCTGTTGACTTCCATGGTACTTTTTCTTTAGAACCATCTTTATATACAAATTCTAATAATCCTGGTTCTAATACATTGATGTCGCTAATGCTCTCTGTGAAAATGTCAGGATCAAATTCTTCAATTTTCAAAACTTCGCAGCACTTGTTTTTTAATATATACTCTGGTATGCAAGGGTTGATGCAGCCTTTTCTATTAGCATCCTTTTGTCCAGCACACATCCATACAATGTATTTATCTCCACTGCCATCTTTTTTATTTCTTTGACTTCTTTGATAGTTTCTACCACATGAGCAGTGGATTTTGCTTGTGAAACATGAAGTTTTTATAGCAGGATTTGCCAAAGCTCCTAATTCACGCCTTCTTTTCATCTCTTCCTGTACTTTTTGGTACACTTCAAGCTCAATAATTTTTGGATGCGTATTTTCTGTCCAGTATCTAGGCAGCTCCCCATTATTTTTATTTTCTTTCTTTGTGATGAAATCTGTAAATGTCTTTTGGAGCATTGAATTACCTGTATACTTTTCTTGTCTTAATATTGCTCTTATGCTTGAAGCTGACATAGGCTTACCTGTTAAACCTAGAACATTTCGTTTTCTTAGCTCTTTTTCAGTAGTTTCAGCAGACTTACCATCTAGAAAGTTTTGAAAAATATACTTTATAACTTCAGCTTCTTCTGGCACTAAGTTGAACTTCTCGCCATCCCATCTGTATCCATATAGGACGAAACTATTGACCCTACCTTCCTTAAATTTCTTACGGATATACCACTTGACGTTATTTGATATGGATCTAGCTTCCTCTTGAGCAAAAGAGGCGAGTATAGAAAGCATAAGTTCTCCGTCACCAGAGAATGTTTTTATATTCTCTTTTTCAAAGTAGACCTCCACTCCTATTGATTTTAAATGCCTAACAATTTCAAGTAAGTCAACAGTGTTTCTTCCAAATCTTGATATTGATTTTGTTAGAATTAAATCAATCTTACCTTCTTCACACGCTTTGAGCATATCTTGAAAGCCATCACGATTAGAAGTGGCACCAGAGACGCCAAGGTCTGAAAACACTCCAGCAAACTCCCATTCAGAATTATTGCTAATAAGTTGATTATAGTAGCTTATTTGCTGTGATATTGAATGGAGGGTTCTTTCTTTAATTGCTGAAACCCTAGCATAAGCAGCTACTTTTCTTTTTACTTTTAGTTGTGGAATAGTAGCTTCAATTTTTTGTATCCTTTTCATAACAATTCCTCCCTTACTACTATATATCAATACTATGAGCCTATAAGTCAAGCTATATTTAAGATAAATGGCATAATATAAACATTATATTTGCATATAAGTTTCCTTGTTATTTCTTGAAATTCCTTTTTGTTTAAGACTCCTTCATTAAACATATTTAAAAAGAAAAGGTAAGAAGTATAAAACTTAAACTCATTATTCATTGCCAAACCTATCCTTTATGTAGCACTCATGGGAGCAGTACTTTCTGTTTTTATTACCATAGGCATTAAAAGGTTTATGGCAGTAAGAGCAAGTAAAAGAGTAATAAGCCTTACGATTAACCTTGTCCAAGTTTTTATTCCACCAAGCCTGTCTGCATGTAGAGGAGCAAAATCTTTTGTTCGTATCTAACTCCTTTCCGCAGTTAATGCATATGCATGTTTTGCTAGTAGAAGTACCACTTAGTCCATTTCTTCTGCAAAAGCTTTTCACAGTGTTAATTGATATTTTTAATGCGTCAGCTATTTCTTTGTAGCTGTATCCATTTTGTCTTAGTTTTTCTATCATAAAACATCCCTCCTACTAGTCCTAAGACAAAATAGATGTGTTTGAGTAATAAAAAATTTTAAGCTCTAAGCAGCTAAAGCATATATTAGTATAAGATATATAAAATACATAATTATAGGAAACAATGAACGTATTAATTGCAGCTATAATGCACGTTGAATAGACTCGTGATTGTAAGCAACAATTCCCAATTAAGGTTGATTTTATCATAATTTGGTGGTATAATTAAATAAAATAGGAACATGGAGAATATTGTATTATTCAGATACATGAATGAAAAGAGAGGTAAATTCAATGCTAACATCGTTGGAGATTTCAAAAATATGGGGTATAAGTTCAAGAAGAATAGCAACTTTATGCAATGAAGGTAGAATTGAAGGAGCGATAAAGAAAGGAAATGTATGGCTAATACCTGAAAACTCAGTAAAGCCAAAAGATGCAAGAAAAAAAGAAAGAAAAAAGTTAAGAGTGTTTGAGGCATTTGCTGGCATTGGAGCACAAAGGACAGCCTTAGACAGGCTGGATATAAATTATGAAGTAGTTGGAATAAGTGAATGGTTTATAGAGGCACTGCATTGCTATTGTGCAATTCATGAAAAAGATAAGAATGCAATCAAAATACCTTCAAAAGAGGAGCAAATTAATTATTTAAGCAAATTTACGTTTAGTAAAGATAGTATTAATCCAACAAGATTAGAATATATTAATGATAGCGAGCTTGAAAAATTATATATTTCTAATAAATTATCAAAAAACTTTGGATCAATAACTGAGGTTCAAGGAGAAATGCTTCCTGACTTCGATTTATTAGTTTATTCTTTCCCATGTCAAGACCTTTCAACAGGTGGAAACAATAGAGGTATGGGCAAAAATAGTGGTACACGATCAGGGTTATTATGGGAGATTGAGAGAATTTTGCTAGAACTTGATAAGCAAAATAGATTGCCAGAGTATTTGTTGTTAGAAAATGTTTTCACTATCACTGCTGATTCGCATATTGACGATTTAAATGAATGGTTAAATTTTTTAGAGTCCTTAGGATATAAGAATGATGATGTTATTAAGCTGAATGCTTTAGATTTTGGGGTTCCTCAAAATAGAAACAGAGCTTTTATTGCTAGTCATTTAGGTAGTAAATTAAATATTGAAAATAAAATAGATAAAGTCACAAAAAAAAGGCCAATTTCTGACTTTTTAAAAACAGATTATAGCAATGTAGTATATAAGGAAGAGGCTGACGAAGCACAATTAAAAAGAACTCCTTCAAGAGAAAAGATGTGGAAAATTAATGGGATGGAAATTAATGAAAATACTACAATTAATACAATTACTACTAATATGGACAGGACTTTTTGTGCTGCTCTCTTTAAGTATGATGGCCCATTAGGTAATACATTTAGGAGACCGACAATCAGAGAGGCTTTTTTGATGATGGGATTTACAGAAAGTGAGTATGAGAGAACTAAAGAGCTAGAGTTTAGTTACAGAAAAATGAACAAACTAATTGGTAATTCAATTGTGGTAGATGTTATAGCGGCAGTTTTAAAGGCTATGTTTAGGGGGACTGATTATTTATGTTGATAATTCTAAATAACGAAACATTGACCAGAAATATTGAATATGATCATAAGAAAGGCTCAAATGCTGGAGATTTAATAATAAACCAAAATATAAATGAGCCAAAAGAAAATGAGTATAAATTATTTGATTTTGATATTATACCCAACAGAGATGATTTGTTACAGCTTGAGGAGCTGCAATCAAAGAAATCTAATTCTAAAGTGCACAAAGTATTTATTTTTGATAAGTTTGAAGTTAATGGCAAAAGTGTTAAAACTGAAAGTAAATTCATTTTATTTATAAGGGAATCTGGGAGTAATCCTACCAAACTAAGGTTGATTTGTCAAGGAAAAAATAGAAAACTCGAAGAAGAAAATGTGGATAATGGTGCTGTTCTGGATGATATTTCAAAAATGTTAAACAATAGAGCTTTTATCGTACAAGCTCTTGAATATAAAGAAAAACTTGGAGTATTGAATTTTATCATTTTTTTATATAATAAAAAAACAAAGTCATCAGAAATTTTTAGAGATAGTAGAAGATATAGGAGAAAACTTATCGGTTATGATAATACTGAAGTTTTTAATTGGAGCGATTTTGAATTTGTTTCTCATATATTAAAATTAATAAGAAAGTATAAGCTAGAATACTTAATCCCTTTATTAACTGATAAAATGTATTGTAAGAGATATTTAAGTATGTGTTTTCCATTTTTAAATTATAATCTTTCAGACGAGACATATGAAGGTAAAATTTTGTTGTTTAACGATGAGTTTTATGTTTTTAAATATTTAGATTTAAAATCTAGAAATAGAATTTGGAATTTAGTATTAGATAGAATAGAGGAAGTTTCAAATGAATTAAAATACGAGAAAGATGAATTTATTATTAAAGGCTTAATGATTCCAAGAGATATACTTGAAGAGAAACAAGGAAATTTTTTAATGTTAAGGTTTGATAATGATAAACAAAAAATAAGAAGTTTCATTTATAAACAAAATATTTTTGAGGGTAATAAAGTAATACTTGTCGATGAGGATGTTACAAAAATAAGGCAATATTATATTTATAAAGTCGTGTCAATGAAGGAGGAAGTGTTGATTCTTGAAAAAACGGACATGATTATTAACAAAAAAGAAGAAGCAAATATTATTTCTAAAATAGGGGATGAGATTAAAAATGGATATTAAAGATGCTTTGCAGCAAAAACTAATAATCGATGGGAAAATGGAAAATTCTTACATTGCATCAGAGAGTTTATCTAAGAAAAAACTTGCAATTCCGGATGATGTAGTTGAATTATTTAAAAAACAACTAGAAAACAAAAAAATATATTTAGATGATGACAATGTAATTTATTCAATTATAACTGGAATAATAAAAGGTAATATTATTCTTCAAGGGCCTCCAGGAACCGGAAAAACAACAATTGCAAAAACTCTATGCGAGGTATTTAATATGAACTTCAACATTGCTACAGCGATTGAGGATTGGACAACTTATGACACTATTGGTGGGCTATTCCCTTCTGTTGACGATGAAGGCAGGGAAATTGTAAGCGGTAGAAATGGAATAATTGTAAATAGCGTAATAGAATGCTGCAATACTATGATACACGAAGAACTTTATGATCAAAAACAAAAAATTGATGGGGAAGTGAAAATGGGCACTTGGTTATTACTAGATGAGTTAAATAGGTCTGAGATAGATAAAGTATTTGCTGATTTTTTTACAGTTTTTGGTTCTACGGATGTAGCTTCAGAAAGAAAAATTCCACTTTGGTTCCATCAAGTGAAAGATAAAAAGACGCTGTGGGTACCATTGAGATTCAGAATAATTGGGACTATGAATAATTATGACAAACAATTTGTTAATGATGTTTCTAACGCACTAATGCGTAGATTCACTATTATAACTATCTTACCACCTAGTTTTGACAAATTCGAAAAAGAGATAGAAGTTATTGAGGACAGTCTTCCTGGAAGGATAAAAAATAAAATTAGTCACTATGGCACTAATGAAATTACTGAAAAAAATATATTAAAAATAATGCAAAATAAAGATTATATTAACACAAAAACAGATGTATTAAAATTATTAAAAAGGATAAGGTATGACGAAAATCCTCATAATATCAAGGAACCTGGATATTTAGGTATGCAAATTGGAACAGCACAAATTAAAGATTTCTTAGAATCAGTAATTATTAATGTAATAATAAGAAATACAAAAATGAAGTCAGACTATGAAGAGGCTTTTGATATTTCTTTTGCTAGTTCAATTGTTCCACTTATGGCTGATCAAAATATTGAAAAACTAGATAAATTTAAGGACTATTTTAATGATTATTTTAATAAAAATGCAAACTGGCTTATAAAGACTAGATTTTCTTTAATGGAGATATAGATATATGTCCCAAAATTTTTCAGAGAAAATATATGATTATTTATACTCAGATTTAGAGTTTGTTAAATTTATGAATTTCTTATACTCATCTTATGATTTATCCAAACAGAATTTGAATGTTATTTTTAGTGATAAAGAGAGTATAGACGAATATAATTTATATTTAAGAATATTTTTATCAAATGTTGAACCTTTTATAGAAGGCTTGAGCTTACTTAACAAACGTATGTCTAATAAAAAAATATCACAAACGACAGAATTTGAAGGTTCGATAAAAGGGCATTTAAATATGAATAAATTTATAAAAAACAAAATCTCTAAAAGTTATCCTAAAATATATCCATGTATAATTAAAGAAAAGAATTTTGAAACTCCTGAAAATATATATATTTATTATTACTCATTGATAATTAAAGAAAAGTTAGTATTATTTATTAAATATATATCAAAAATAGCTAAGAAAACTAATGAAGCTGAATTAATAAATGGTTATATTGATAAGTTAGATACATTTCTATACACTGAGCAATTAAAATCTGTTTCCAAGTGTGCCACTAGATTGAAGCATCAATACGGGACAAAAGCTCCCATAAAGCAATATGAACAAATTGTTCATAGGATAAAGAAAAATAGAATACCTAATAGCCATGTGTATATTAAGCTATTAAGCTGGATTAAAAGTTATGAGGATAAAAAATATTTATCTACAAATAACAATAGTGATATTTTGAGATATAATGGAGAGTTATTTACAGATAAACTTTTTGAAATTTGGATTTTGTATAATATTAAAAAAACTTTAGTTGATGAACTTAATTATGAAGTTGAAGAAGAATATTCTTTAATGGATTATAAGAAAAAATATGTATATAAATTGAGGGATATTAAAGGTAAATATTTATATATATATTTTCAAAAGGGAGAAGATCTTTATTGGAGCAAACATGATTCAACAAATTGGTTTTATTTAAAAAATAAAAATAAGTATCTTAAGGGAATACCAGATATTACAATTAAAATTGAAAGCGAAAGTAATAGAACAAAGATGATTATGATAGATGCGAAAAATAAGTTTCGAAATGCTGGCCAAAACTCAGAAGAAATATATAAAATTATTGGGTACTATGATAATTTTAAGAACTCAGTATCCAAAAATGTTATTTTTGAAGATTCTTTTGTAGTGTTCAGAAATGAAGAAAAACCATTTTGTGAATTTTTAGAGAGTTGTGATGGAAAGAAAATTATGAACTTATCTGTTGGTTTGGTAGACAATTGTATATTAAACTCTGGTCAATTTATTAAATTGTGTAAACAAATCGTAAATATAAAGTAAAGAGTAAATGTTATCGCATATTACTAATAATTTAGAAATTAAATTAACTTATAAAAGTTAATATGGAGATGGTAATGGAGATTGAAATGGATATAACTTTTAAAGATTATGCTAAAATACATTTGTATGATAGTGTTTGCGAAAAAATTGAAGAATTTATTACAGATAATTTTGATGAGTTAGAAATTGAGTCATCAAGAATAGACGTTATTGATGATTTTGAAATATTGGATTATAATCTAGAAAAAATATTAATAGATGCATCTTTCGATGAAGATGATTCGATTATTTACTTTGTTATAAGTGCTGAAATCTGCATAAACCAAAGAGATGGACATAATGACGATTATGATACGATATGTAAGTGGTTTACTGCAATGTGTAAAGGATCATTAAGAAACCAATTTAGTTCATTTTCAGTGTTGGATATAAAAGAGTACTATGGGATACCAAAAATTAAGAATATATTATCAGATCAGTTGATTCCTTTTATGAAAAAAGAGGACTTAGATAGGATTGCATCGGATTTTCTTGAAAAGTTTTATCCAGAGTCTATGAATCAGAAAGCGATTATCCCTGTAGATCCAATATTGCTTGCAGAAAGATTAGGTTTAAAAATAGTAGAGCATCAGATTAGTAAAGATAATTCTGTTTTTGGATCAATAGTTTTTGAGACTAGCACTATTGAAACATATGATAATGGTATTTTAGAAGAAGTAAAAGTAGATAGCGGGACAATTATTGTGGATCCAACAGTTTTTTATTTAAGAAATATTGGCAGTGTAAACAACACTATAGTACACGAATGCATACATTGGAGATATCATAAAAAAGGTTTTGAGCTGGAGCGTTTATATAATCCAGATATAAATCTATTATCTTGTAAGGTTATAGGAGGCATATTAGGGAAACCCAATGAAAATTTAAAATGGATGGAATGGCAAGCGAATTCCTTGGCTCCACGAATACAAATGCCCATTAATACATTCAAGATAAAAAGTTCAGAATTTATAAGAAGTAGATTAAAAAGTGAAAACAAAGAATTTATAATAGATGTTATTGAGTTAGTTATTAGTGACTTAGCTGAATTTTTTGGAGTATCAAGACAAGCTGCAAAAATAAGAATGATTGATGCTGGATATGAGGAAGCTAAGGGTGCATATATTTATTTAGATAATAGGTATGTAGAGCCGCATTATGATCACGAGTATAAATTAAAGAGTAGGGAGACCTACTCAATAAATTATTACGAACTAGCTATAGAATATGTACGAAATGAGTCTTTAAGAAGTTTAATAAATACTGGAGCATATGTATATGTTGATTCACATGTTTGTATAAATGATTCAAAATATATAACTGTGAATTTATATGGTGAATATAAGCTTACAGAATATGCTAGAATAAATATGTATGAGTGTTGTTTACTGTTTGAAATTACATACAATGATTCTGATGATATTAGTAAAAGTTATGTGACAGAGTGTTTTCTTTGTAGAATTATCAACCAAGCCTTTAAATATGAAGTTCATTTTAATTCTAAAGAGCAAGAAAAACAATTTGATGGAGCAAAAAAATATGCTGAGCAGGTTTCAGAAGTAATTAAAAAAATGCCTGTAGGTCTAGGCGAGGCTTTAGATTATCTTATCAAATTGTCAGAAAAAAGTATAGAAAATATAGCAAACTTGTGTTGTATTGACGAAAAAACAATACGTAGAATAAAGAAAGGAGAAACAAACCCTGATATTCGAACTCTAATAGCTATTTGCATAGCAATGGAATCACCTCCTCCTGTTACAAAATATTTTATAGAAAAAAGTAGCAATAGGATAGTAGAGTACACAGAAGAAGGTCAAGCGTTAAATTTAGTTATAAATACGTGCAAAGATATATATGAAGCTAACAAAATGCTAATCGCTTTAGAGCAGAAACCATTAACAAAAAATTTAGAATAAATATTATATTAAACGGACATTTGATGTCCGTTTTTTTTATGTTTGTTAATTGATAGAACGTAAAGTTTAAATCAGTAAATTTATAAATTAACAATATTTTACTGTTAATTACGGACATCTCATGTCCGTGTTTTAATACGTTTTAAGTTGTAAACTATAGTTGTACCAATTGGTATAAAAAATTATATCTCATATGTATGAGTGGCCACGATTACGGAGATGCAAAAGAATAAAAATTAGTTGATAAAGACTAATTTTTCTTTCAATGCAGCTACCGTTCTTTGTTGTGTGCAAAATTATACTATAGCTATTTGAAGACCTCTTTTTGCATCTCGTAAGAGATTGTAGAAAGAGGTTTTATAATGGAAAAAC
>OGPS01001588.1_pt1 | contig 16186 bp, 10 predicted proteins | sample 1552931 | NCBI WGS metagenome assembly OGPS01 (sample SAMEA2580252, study PRJEB22360) | human gut metagenome | biome: human gut; feature: human-associated habitat; material: faeces | place: Denmark | collected 2008/2010 | reverse complement strand
TTGTTAACCTTAAATCTAATACTATGAAAAACACATTGCAAAGATACGGACTTTCAGCATATCTCCAAATTTTCGGAGTAAAGCAACGCATCTTATAACATGGTTTAATAAAAGTAATAGTCTCGTTAACATTTAACATAAATCAAATTGGATATTAACGAATATCCTATTGAGTGATTCAGAGATTATTCATATCGTAAAGAGCGGGCAGGTTTGCTCATTATTATCTTTATGGTCTGGAAAGCTACTGTTATAAATGAGATAAACAACATTAGCAATACAGGCATAATAAAGAACCATGCTTTCAAATCTGTGCGGAAAGCATAATGGCTCAACCAGGCATTCATACTAAACCAAGCTAGTGGCAAAGCAATAACAACTGCTATCAGAATTAACAGAAAGAATCCCTTAACCAACTGATAGAAGAGTGTCCAACGGGAAGCCCCGAGAACTTTACGTATCCCCATTTCTTTGGTACGTGTGGAACATGAAAACATGACCAGTACCCAAAGTCCCAAACAGGAAATGAAAATAGCCAAACCGGTAAAAGCGCCAATCATTACACCAAACACCTCATCCTGACGATACTGGTGGTCGAAGAATTGGTCGAGGAAAAAGTAATCGAAACTGGAATCCGCAAAATATTGATTCCAAATCTCATGCACCTGTGATGCCAATTCACGAGGATCGCCGGAAGTCATTACGATAGAGATATAACGTTGTGGTAACCAGGCAATCTTATCTTTATGAATCAACATGATAGGTGTATAATTCTTGTTCAATGCCTGTTGGTGATAATCTTTCACTACTCCGATAATCTGCATCGGGGCATCAGTACATTCAACGTTCACCAACTCCCCTATAGCCTCATCATTAGATGTAAAGCCCAGGTTACGTACAGCCGTTTCGTTAATCACCAGTTTGTCTACATCATCTCCATAGTCTTCCGAGAAATTTCTTCCGGCCACAACTTGCAATCCATAGGCATCCACATAATCGGGGTCGCAGGCAAGCATCTCATACAGGCGATTCTGCTTCAGAGCATCATTGGTACGGCGATTGGAAAGGAAAGTCGCTACTTCCTCGCCCGGCACAGCGCCGGAGAAAGTGACTTGATATACCAACGGAAGACGTGCTATCGTTTTTTTCATAGCTTCCAGTTTCGTATTCAGTCCCTCGGTATGCCCAGGAAACTTGACCACCAATGTCTGATTGGTCTTAACTCCCAAAGACTGGCTGCGCATAAAGCTCAACTGTGCAAAGACAATCAATGTGCCGCACAACAATATCATTGAAGCCATATATTGAATGATAACCAAAACTTTCCGTGTCCGTTCTCCGGATTTACTATGCAAGAATTTCCCCTTCAACAACATAATTGGTTTCCGATTCAGCAAAGCCAATGCCGGATAATATCCAGAAAGGAATATCCCGACGATAAAAACAAGAATCAATAAAATCCACCAATAATCTATCAGCCAAACGGAGAAGGTAACGGTACGGCCTACCAATTGATTAAAGTACGGAAGAACCAATTCTATCAAGCCAACGGCGAGTACAAAAGCTATCAGGTTCATCACTAATGCTTCAAACAAAAATTGATGAATCAACTGCTTGCGGAAAGCTCCCACTACCCGCCTAACTCCCACTTCTTTGGCACGCTCCATTGAACGGGCTACGGTGAGGTTTATATAGTTTATCCAGGCAATAGCCAAAATAGCAATAGCAGCAAAAATCAAGGCAATCATAGAAGAACGGTTTCCTTTCGTCTCCGCTTCGTATCCTACCTGCGGAGTGAGGTGTATATCTGCCAGAGGGATTAAAGAGACTCCCCATGTCTTGTTTTTCAAGGCTTCATCCGTCTTGTACTTTTCCGCCATTACAGGAAATTCTCTCTCTATTTCCGCTTTCCTTTCGGGAGAGTCAAGCAGGACGTAGGTATAAGCCTCGTGTTTGTACCAATATTCCTGCATATATTTAGGCAGAGATTTATACGAAATCAGAAAACTATAATGTATATGCGAGTTGGAAGGCATTTCTTTCATCACTCCGGTCACTTCACACGATATCTTGTCGTATGCGCCGGTAAAGATGAATATCTTCCCGATAGGGTCTTCGTCCTTGAAATATTTACTGGCAATGCGTTCGGTGATTACCACTTGCCCCGGCATGGAGAGACAGGTTTTCTTATCGCCTTTCAAAAGTTCGAAATCAAAAAGGCGAAAAAAGCTGGGTTCGGCATACGCTATCTGATTCTCCCGCAAGGTCAGTTCACCGTATTTCACTATTTGTTCCGGCTGGAGTAGGGAGCCGATTCGGGTATAATCCTCTATTCCGGCAAGGTTCTCTTTCATTGCCGAACCATATCCGAAGGAGCTGCTTGCCCAGTAGTCGGTCAGCACTTCCCCCTCGTGAAACGTACTTTGCACACGGTAGATATGGTCATACTTTGTGTGCATTTTATCAAAGCTGAATTCAAAAGTCACGTAGGTAAGAATCAGCAGTGCCGATGCCATACCAATCGCCAGTCCGAATATATTAATGAAACTGAACCTTTTCCGTTTCATCAGATTCCGCCAAGCACTATTCCAGTAATTTCCTATCATACAGTTTCATTTTTAGCTGACATATTTTTTCCCAGCGGGCGGTTGACGTTTTCGGCTACGATTTGTCCGTCTAATAATTGAATGACGCGGTGTGCGTACATTGCATCCCGTTGAGAGTGGGTAACGATGATGATAGTAGTTCCCTGAGCATTCAGTTCACTCAATAGTTCCATTACTTCTATACCGTTCACCGAATCCAAATTTCCGGTAGGTTCGTCAGCGAGAAGCAATTTACAGTCCGTCACTACGGCACGAGCAATAGCTACGCGCTGTTGCTGTCCACCGGACAATTGCTGTGGATAATGGTTGGCACGATGCAGCAGGTTTACTTTCTCGAGTACTTTCTTTACTCTTTCTTTACGTTCATTGGCTTTGACGCCTATATAGATAAGGGGTAATTCTACATTCTCACATACGGTCAGCTCGTCAATCAAGTTGAAACTCTGAAAGATAAAGCCGAGATTACCTTTCCTGAGGGCAGTCAATTGGTTCTCATTCATTTTATCCACCTGTTTTCCTTCAAAGAAATAAGAGCCGGAAGTTGGAGAATCGAGTGTACCCAAAATATTCAGCAGTGTTGACTTACCGCATCCCGAAGGGCCCATTATAGCAACAAACTCCCCTTGTTCCACTTGTAAAGTGACTTCGTTCAATGCCTTTGTCTGCACTTCTTCGGTTGCGAAGAGTTTTGTCAGTTTTTCAGTCTTAATCATAATCAGTTCAATATTTATTAGTTATTCATATTTTAAAATACTCATCGGTTTCAAGCAGATAATGCGCCACACTTGTTGAAAAACAGTAAGGAACGCAATCAGCATCAACAGCGCAAAAACGACTGCATATATCCACCAAGGTAGCGAAATATGGAAAGCATACGTCTCCAACCAGCCATTCATTAACACTGCTGATACGGGTATACCGATTGCAGATGCCAATATAGTGAGCAACATCAGCTCCTTGGTCAAGATAAAAAACAGGCTGCTTTTATTTGCACCGAGCACCTTGCGGATACCCACTTCTTTCAAGCGCGATAAGGTTGAAAACAATGTTACAATCCACAAACCGAGACATGCCACAAATATGGCAATTAAAGAAGCACTGGCAAATATCCAACCGAAATTACGGTCTGATTTATAAAGGAAAGTATTCAAATCACTCAAAAAGAAATAAGAAAATAAAGAAGTCGGAAAATATTCATGATACATCTGCTCGATCTCCGTCAAAGCACTATCTTCTCCTTCGCCTGTCAAGCGGACTGAAATATAAGGTGTTGCAATAAATGGTACTCGCTCTTTCATAAAGAAGATAATAGGTTTGTAAGCCACGGAAAGCGATTGCTGGTGATAGTTTTTCACCACTCCGATAATTTCGAGCGGTTCGTCTACCACCTCCATTTTAACCTGCTGTCCCAATGCGGCTTCGGGCGACTCATAACCTAATAACCTGACTGCTTCCTCGTTGAGCACTATCCGGTTGAGGTCACCGCCAAAGTCCTCAGAGAAGTACCGCCCACAAATCATAGTGGGCATATAGGCAGATAGATAATCATAATCTATGGCAAACATCTGTATCAGTTTCACTTGCGAAGGGTCACTTCCATAAGGACGATTGGTAAAATAATTGGCTACCTCCACCCCGGGAACAGCTCCTGAAACGGTTACGTGGCTTACATCTGCCCGTTGCTTCAGACGCTTGGTGAAACTTTCCAGACGTAGTGCCAATCCCTCGGTGAAAGAGGGGTACTTAATGACTAACATACGTGAATGAGAATCGACGGAAGCCTCACTTTGCATATAACACACTTGCCGAATCACTGTGAATGTGCCAGTAATCAGAACAAAAGAAGCGAGAAACTGAACCACAATCAGCACTTTCCTTATCCGGTTACCACGTTTACCGTGTAACAGTTTCCCCCTCATAATTTCCGACGGACGTATAGTAACCATCAGCCAAGAAGGATAGAAGCCTACAACAAACGTACCGATAACAACCACTCCGGCTACAATTCCCCAGAAAGCAGGCAACATAAGTATATCCGTCCCAAAGCTTTGCCCTGCCCAGCGATAAACAAGGGGTAAAAGAAGTTCCAGCCAACCAAGAGCTATCAGCGTAGCCAACAGATTCATGAAACCTGATTCAAGAAGTCCCTGGATAATAATCTGACGGCGCGAAGCACCAAAAGCCTTACGCAACCCGAACTCACGTCCGCGTTCCAAGAAACGCGCCACGGTCAGATTCAAGGCATTAGCCCAACCTATCAGTAGCAGGGCAACGGACATCACCAATAGTATAAGAACCGCAGTCCGACTCCCTTTCACTTCTTTCTCATAAGCTTTTTGTGGAGTGAGATGAATGTCTTTCAGCGGTATCAGTTCTACCGCCCAAGTCTTATGTCTCAGGGCATCAGTTTTGTACTTATCGGATATATTGAGAAAAGCCTCTTCAATCTCTTCCGGACATTTTCCGGACATCAGGCGGACATAGGTATAAACTCCGTGAATGTACCAAATGTCCTGTCGCTCTTTGGGAATCGTACTATATGAAAGTAGAAAATCATATTGCAGATGGGAACGAACAGGCATATCTGCTATCACGCCGGTAACTTCAAAGTTTTGCTGCGATGAAGGCGTACTGAAAGTCAGCACCTTCCCTATCGGGTCTTCTTCATCAAAATAACGATTTGCCGCACTTTCGGTCAGTACCACCGTATTAGGACGCACCAGTTGTCCGGTCTTATCTCCTCTAATTATCGGGAAATTAAATATCTCAAAAAAAGCAGGTTCGGTGTAGCAATAATGTGCTTCGGCAAATCTCCTGTCGAAGTAATTCACCACTTGTTCGCGGTCTTGTGCTGTTACACGGACATACTTCTCAATGCCTGCAATTTCACGAGCCATTGCAGGTGCATGGCCGTAAGCTGTAGTCGCCCAGTTATCTGTCAGCGTCTTGCCTTCATACAACCGGCTTTCAACACGATATACACGTTCGGTATTGTGGAATGAATCGTAGCTTAACTCCGACCATACGTAAAGTATGATAAGCAATGCTGTTGCAATACAAACAGACAATCCCGTTATATTTATCAGTGTCAGAGATTTTTTAACCCGCTGACTACGTATCACTTGTGAAAAATAATTTATCATATCATAGACTTATTTCAGTATCAGTTTCTCGTTATCGCCAAACAGTTCATATCCGGATACAATCACCCGATCACCAGGTTTTAATCCTTCGGTAACCTCATAGTACTGCGGATTTTGTCGTCCGATGCGGATAGGCTGACGAATAGCAAATTTACCACTTTCATCCACAACATACATCCATCGTCCACCGCTTATTTGGAAAAATCCGCCACGCGGCACCAAAATAGCCTGTGCAGGGTCACCCAATTGTAGATTGATATGATAGGTCTGCCCTGCACGTATATTCTCCGGTCGTCCGGCTGTAAACTGCAAATCGGTACGAAACTGCCCTTCTTTTACTTCCGGATACGGCTTCGTCACCTCCAGTTTATAACTGACACCGTCACGGGTAAAGTCAGCCGGCAATCCGGGTATAACACGCTCCACGTAATGTTCGTCAATCTGCGCTTGTACTTTCAGGTCAGAAGTGATGATCTGACCAATGTGCTCGCCTGCAGCTATTGATTGTCCTATCTGTGCATCAAGATTACCTACCTGCCCGTCAATAGGAGCTTTCACCTTCAGGTTCTCAATTCGTTCGCGTACCAACGCGAGACTCTGTTTCATATTACGTATGTTCTCGTCCAAGCTGTTTACCTGACTTTCACGGAAAATATTATCCTGACGAATACGCTCGTCAATGACATCCAACTGTTCTTTAGCCGCATCATACTCCTCTTTGGCAAGTCGATAATCTTCTTCTGCAATAAGTTGCTCTTTTATCAGGCGACTGTATTGCTCATAACGGCGCTGTTTCACCAGCCGATCTTTATTTAGCCCAATACGCTCTTGTTTTAAACGCAAGCGTTCCTGCTCCATGCTAATACGGGTATTACGAAGTTCATTCTCCTGATAAGCCAGATCCGCTTCGCTCTGCATAATACCAATATTTAGTAACGGATTACTGAGACGCAAAATCACGTCGCCTGCCTTCACCATAGCACCTTCTTCTTTTAGACGTTCTTCCACACGTCCACCTTCCACGGCATCCATATAAATAATACGATTAGGCATTACCTGACCAATGACACGAATATAGTCATTAAACTCACCACGGTTAACGGTAGCAATCGTCAGACGTTCTTTCTCCACAGTCATGGAAGAGGTAGTGTCTCTGAATATGAAATATAAAACAACGGCAATAACAAAGGCTATACCACCTATTACATATAGATGTTTACGGGTAATGCCGGGTTTACGTTCAATAGGTGTATCCATAAGGAATCAATCAAAAATAGGGTTATTATAAATTAGTTATTAAAGAAGTATCAACTTTGTTATTCAAAATATATAAACTCTGCCTTTATAAGAAAGTTCCCTCCCGGTAATATTTCTCCAGTTTCATCATCATTTCTACCTGCAAGCGCACACGAACCAGTTCTGCTTTGGCGGAAATAAAACGATTACGGGCTTCCATTAACTGAAAGACAGAGATAAGCCCTTCTTCCCACTTTCGTTCGGATTCTTTCAAGACCAGAGTTTCCGCGCTCAATTGCTGCAATACCTGTTGATGTTCCGTATAGCCGGCACGTAGGGAAAGAAGAGTTTGCTCAATTTCAGTATATAGCTGTTGCTTCTCCAATTCCTCTTCATTCTTCAGGCGATACAAGTTCAATTTCAACTTCCTTTGATTCGTAAAACGTTCAAAACCGCTCAACAAAGGGAAAGAGATACCGATACCGATATATTTTCCTATATTATCCCGCAATTGCCTGGCGGAAAATGCAGTGTTGTAGAAATTAGAACCTACCGTAAAGCGGGCATAAACAGAAGGAGAAAAAGCTCCGCCCGCCATTGCATATTCTTTGCGGGCAGCTTTCTGCTTTAAGCTAATCATACGCATGGCAGGGAGTACTTCCAACGATTGTCTATACAATGTTTCCGTAGAGGGGAGTGAAAGCAACGGGAGTTTATTCAATTCGACAATCGTATCCTGAATGACAAGTGTATCACCCGACTGAAAGTTCATCAACTGTTCCAGATGCAGTAATGACAACCGACAGCTATTAGCACGGGATTGGTAACGATATATATCCCCTTCCCTGCGGGCTTTTACCTCTTGCAAGTCGGAAACGGATTTCAAGCCCAGTTCCACAAATGTCTCGGTTTGTTTCAGGTATCGTTCGCTCAACCGGCTTTGCTCCAAAGCCAAATTCAAGAGTTTTCTTTCCAAAACCAGTTTGTAGTAAGCATCCGTCACTTGATAGGCGAGTTCATTCTGCCTGTCTTTCAGTTCCCACTTGCTGCGTTCCCGATTTATTTTCCGAAAACGAACCTGATTGATACGTGAAAAACCTTCAAACAAAGACAAAGTCATATCAAGACCTATCGTTCCTTCTTCAAAAGTCTTTTCTGTATAACCATTGGTATCCGGGTCTATCGAACGCCCGAAACGCTTTCCTGTTTCTGCGTTGGCTACTATGCGGGGAAGAAATGTACCGATAGCGGCAGCATAATCCGTTCGTGCTTCCTTTATGTTAATGGCACTATTCCGTATAGAAGGATTCTGTTTCCATGCCAAACGGATACATTCATCCAAACTCATTGCAGATTGAGCATACGTAATCACGGGCAATAAAAACAATAAAAAGAAAATGTTCCTCATTCTTCAGTATATATGTAATTGTGTTCTATATGAATTAAAAAAGCAAACATAATGCCACAATACTTAAACCACTGATTACAAGACAGATGACATACATTATTTTATCGTTCCCGTCCAATTATTACACACTATAACGTCTAAAAATTGGACGTTATCAATAAAAAGCCACCATGACCTGCGTGCAAACAGCCATTATTCAACGTTCAGGCTATAAATATTACTTAAACGAAACATAGAATAAAGTCATGTTTCAGGAAATGTATCATAAAACGTCTAATTATTGGACACTCTCTTGCAGGGAAAAGTAAAAACGAATATCTTTACCCAAAAACTTAAAGAATCGTTCAACCCAGACAGATCCCCCCCCAATCTTACATATATGGAAACCGGAACTATTTTAATAGTAGATGATAATAAAAGTGTGTTGGCTTCGCTGGAACTTTTACTCGAAAATGAATTCAGTACAGTCCGCACAGCTGCCAATCCTAATCAAATAACAACACTGCTCACTACCACTTCCATTGATATCGTAATTCTCGATATGAATTTTTCGGCCGGTATCAATAACGGCAACGAAGGACTATACTGGCTGAAACATATTCACGAAATCCACCCCGCACTCCCTGTGGTAATGTTAACTGCTTACGGAGATGTGGAACTAGCCGTAAAAGCTTTGAAGAACGGAGCTACCGACTTTCTTCTCAAACCTTGGGATAACCGGACACTGGTTCAGAAAATAAAGGAAGCATACAATAATAAATCGAATAGGAAAAGTTCCTCAAAATCAAAAAACTCAATCGTAGGATCCGGCAATCCGAACAAACCTGAAATGCTGATAGGGCATTCTCCCGCCATGCTACAATTAATAAAGGTAGTCAATAAAGTAGCCAGGACCGACGCCAATATTCTGATAACCGGAGAAAACGGGACCGGAAAGGAAATGCTGGCCAGAGAAATACACCGCCTGTCTCCACGCAATACTCGTCCCATGTCAAGTATCGACATGGGAGCTATCAGTGAATCCCTTTTTGAGAGCGAGCTTTTCGGTCACGAGCGCGGAGCTTTTACGGACGCTTACGAAAGCCGTCCGGGAAAATTCGAAGCTGCTAGCGGCAGTTCGCTTTTTATGGATGAGATTGGAAATCTTCCCCTTGCACTACAAGCCAAATTACTGACTGTACTACAAAACAGGAATATCACCCGAATTGGAAGTAATAAAGTCGTCCCCGTTGATATACGACTCATTTCCGCCACCAATAAAGACATCCCGGAAATGGTGAAACAAGGATTATTCCGCGAAGATTTATTCTACCGTATCAACACTATCCACCTTGAAATTCCTCCATTACGAGAACGAGGAGACGACATACTCCTGTTCGTCGAAACCTTTCTCCACCGTTTCGCTTCGAAATACCAACGCCCGGAAATGCGAATGCATGAGCAAACAATAGAGAAACTACGCTCTTACCACTGGCCGGGCAATATCCGGGAACTGCAGCACGCTATCGAGAAAGCCGTTATCTTGTGTGAAGGCAACGTGATACGCCCCAAAGACATTTTGGTAAAACAAACCTGGAAGCCGCAAACCACCAGCACTGTCCCCAATTTGGAAGAAGTGGAAAGGCAAGCCATTGAAACAGCCATTCTGCAAAATAATGGCAACCTGACTGCCGCCGCCGAACAATTGGGAATCAGCCGTCAGACACTCTATAACAAACTAAAACGTTTCAAACTCTGAACAGCATGATATTCAGCCGACACATCTATTGGGTTATACTACTACACGTCATGCTTATCCTCGTCACCTCGGGAACAGGCGCCTGGCTTATCATCTCACAACGCGGATTTGTAATAGGCACATTACTAATTACCTGTTCCCTCTTCCAAATCAGCAGGCTGGTAAATAAACTAAATTCATTCAACCAAAAGTTGCGTGTCTTTTTCGATGCCATAGAAGACAAGGATAATATGCTTTACTTTCCCGAACAAAACGTTAGTAAAGAACAGGAAAAACTGAACCGCTCTCTCAACCGCATCAATTTCCTGCTCGCCAAAACTCAATCAGAATATTCCAAACAGGAACACTTCTACCGCTCACTCTTGGAAGAAGTGCCCAGCGGTGTATTAGCATGGGATTCTACCGGAAAAATAATCATAGCAAACAGCACTGCCCTTTCCTTATTAGACTGCCAGCAATTAACCCGATACCGACAACTGGAATCCTTACTGCAAGAAAAAGGCAAAAAGGAGCACCTCAGTCTTTCACAAAGCCGGATGAAACTACAAGATGAAACAATAACTCTCTTGTCTATCAAGGATATCGGTGACGAACTTAGCGACAAAGAAAGTGAATCGTGGAACAAACTAAGCCACGTGCTCACTCATGAAATAATGAACACCATTGCTCCCATTATCTCCCTGTCACAAACACTGTCCACCTATCCGGACATCAACGAAAAAGCAGTTCGCGGACTTCGCATCATTCAAGCACAAAGCGAACGTTTATTGCAATTTACCGAATCCTTCCGTCACCTCTCCTACCTGCCAAAACCCGAAAAGAAACTTTTCTCACTTACGGCAACCCTGCAAAATCTCTGGGAACTCTTATCCGGCGACTTCAAAGAAAGCAATATCATCTTCACACTGACCTGCGAACCTAAAACGATTTATATGAAAGGTGACGAGAACCAACTCTCCCAAGTCCTGCTCAACCTTCTGAAAAACTCCATGCAAGCACTGGAAGGAAAAGAAAAAGGCAGAATCAGCATCCATGCACAACAAGACGAACACATATCTATTGACATTGCGGACAACGGCCCGGGTATTCCGCCTGAATTACAGGAAAAGATATTTATTCCTTTTTTTACCACCAAATCTGAAGGCAGCGGTATCGGATTAAGCCTATGCAAACAAATTATCCGCCTTCACGACGGGCATCTCACCATTCAGGAAAGCAATCCCGGCAAAACAATTTTTCATATTGATATGCCATTATAAAACAAACCTTTCCGGTGCTTTTCGTGTTTATTATTATATAAACGAATGAATCGCACGATATGAGCATCAAAGAACAATACTGGAAATATTCCCTCATTGTCATTATTCTATTTATGGGAGTTATCATCTTCCGGCAAATCACTCCTTTTTTGGGAGGATTACTGGGAGCATTAACTATGTATATACTTGTACGCACACACATGAATCATCTGACAGAAAAGCGGAAAATGAAACGCAACATCAGTGCATTACTGATTACGGCAGAAACCATTATGGTGTTTCTTGTTCCGCTGGGATTAACAATCTGGCTGGTGGTAAACAAACTTCAGGATATAAATCTGGCTCCGCAAACCTTTATCGAACCCATTCAGCAAGTAGCAGAATTTATTAAAGAAAAGACCGGTTATGATGTATTGGGAAAAGATACGCTATCATTCATCGTATCTATCCTCCCCCGTGTCGGACAGATAATTATGGAAGGCGCCAGCAGCCTTGCAGTCAATCTATTCGTCATGATATTCGTGCTTTACTTTATGCTGATAGGAGGAAAAAAAATGGAAGCATACGTCAACGACATTCTTCCTTTTAATGAGGCAAATACGCAGGAAGTCATTCGTGAGATTAACATGATTGTACGTTCCAATGCTATCGGCATTCCTCTGCTGGCTATCATTCAGGGAGGCGTCGCCATGATAGGCTATCTTATTTTCGGAGCGCCCAATATACTATTATTAGGTTTCCTCACCTGCTTCGCAACTATTATTCCAATGGTAGGTACAGCATTGGTATGGTTTCCCGTAGCCGCTTATCTGGCTATTAGCGGAGACTGGTTCCATGCAATCGGGCTCGCTGCATACGGAGCCATCGTCGTGTCACAATCCGACAACCTGATCCGATTTATCCTTCAAAAGAAAATGGCGGACACACATCCGCTCATCACTATTTTCGGAGTTGTCATCGGTTTGCCGTTATTCGGATTTATGGGGGTCATCTTCGGTCCGTTATTACTCTCGCTATTCTTCCTTTTCGTGAATATGTTCAAGAAAGAATATCTGGATTTGCGAAATAACCTTCCTTCAAGATGAGGGAACTATCGAAAAAATGCGTACTTTTGCGGGCGTAAAAACGACACTTAAATTCAATGGAAGCATTTACATTCAATACTGCCGAACTGATTCTTTTATCGGCGGCAGGTATTCTTTTTATCATTCAACTTATTTACTATTTCGGTTTGTACAATCGGATACACGTTCGTAATAAGACTGTACGCAAAGAGGAAACCCACTTCTCACGGGAATTGCCTCCACTTTCCGTCATTCTTTGTGCACGCAATGAAGCTGATAACCTGCGTAAAATTCTGCCTGCTATTCTGGAACAAGATTACCCGCAGTTCGAAGTCATTGTTATCAATGACGCTTCCACTGATGAAACAGAAGATGTGCTGGGATACATGGAAGAAAAATATCCTCATCTCTACCATAGTTTTACACCGGACAGCGCCCGCTATATCAGCCACAAGAAACTGGCCCTGACATTAGGTATCAAAGCCAGCAAGCACGACTGGCTTGTATTTACGGAAACCAACTGTATGCCTGCAAGTAACCAATGGCTGAAACTTATGGCGCGCAACTTCACTTCGCAAACGCAAATCGTATTGGGGTACAGCGGATACGACCGTATCAAAGGCTGGTTACACAAACGTATCGCATTCGATACATTATTTCAGTCTTTACGTTATCTGGGGTTCGCCTTGGCCGGAAACCCCTATATGGGTATCGGTCGTAACATGGCTTACCGTAAAGAATTATTCTTCAAACAAAAAGGATATTCCAAATATCTGAACCTGCAACGCGGAGAAGATGACTTGTTCATTAATCAAATAGTAACCAAAACGAATACGCGCGTAGAAACTGACTTCAACGCTACGATGCGTATACAGCCCGTCTACCGCTACAAAGACTGGAAGGAAGAAAAAGTTAGTTATATGGCTACCGCACGCTTCTACCGTGGAGCACAACGTTACCTGTCGGGATTCGAAACATTTTCCCGCCTGTTATTCTATGTCGCTTGTATGGCAGGTATCGTATTCGGCATACTCAACTTTCATTGGCTGGTAGCAGGTATTGCATTATTGATATGGCTGCTTCGTTACATAACGCAAGCTATTGTGATTAACCGGACAGCCAAAGAAATGGGGGGAGGCAGAAAATATTATTTCTCATTGCCCATATTCGATATTCTCCAACCGATACAATCTCTTAATTTCAAGCTATGCCGCCTTTTCCGAGGGAAAGGTGATTTTATGAGAAGATAATAAACCTGTTTACTTATATCCGGAAGGAAGACTTACTCATATCGCATAGAGTTTGCCGGATTGATTTTCGTTATCAGGAAAGAAGGACCGATCAACATCAGCACCGACGACAACAATGTACCGATATTAATCAAAAGAAAAAGCCAGATATTGAAAGAGACCGATACTGTATCGACATAATAACTTTCCGGGTCGAGTTTGAGAATTCCGAATTGAGATTGAATAAAGTAGAATGCCAGACCGATCACGTTTCCCCAAAGCATTCCTTTTCCGATAAGAAAAACAGAGAACCAAAGAAACGTCTTACGAATAGTGAAATTGTCAGCTCCCAACGCTTTCAGGATTCCTATCATATTAGTACGTTCAATGATAATAATCAATAGACCGGAAATCATGGTAAATCCGGCAACCCCTATCATTAAGAACAAAATCACCCATACATTCATATCCAATAAGCCAAGCCATTCAAATATCTGGGGATTCAGTTGTTCAATATTCCGTACATAATATATGCCTCCAAACTTATCCCGCTGACTATCGGTATCAATAGCGATTTCATAAGTTACGTCTTCCAACTTATCATAATCACGAACCTGCAATTCCACTCCGCTCACCTGCTCCCGCTGCCAACCGTTCAAGCGGTTCACCAGATTGAGATCAGTCAATAAAAAAAGATTATCATACTCGGAGAAGTTAGTCTGATAGATTCCGGCAATCGTCAAACGACGGGCACGAACCTCATCTTGTATATAATAGGTATAAATTTTATCTCCTAGCTTCAACTTCATCTTAGTAGCCAAAGCCTTGGAAATAAGCACCTGATTGGAAGATACAGAATCACTGAAAACGGGAATTTCTCCTTCGACCAGATATTCCTTCATAAAGCGGGAATCAAATTCCGGTCCAACACCCTTCAGCACCATTCCCTGAAAGGCGTCGTCTGTTTTTATCATTCCCGGTTTGGTGGAATAACGTTGTACATGACTCACTTCAGGATAATCGGAAAGGGCGGCAATCAAACTATCGCCAGCAACAATCGGATGTGTCTCATAAGAATTGACCGCATCCAGATTCGTTATCTGGATATGCGAGCCAAATCCAATGACCTTATTTCTCACTTCACTTTTAAACCCGATCACTACCGCTACCGCTATAATCATTACAGCCAGTCCGATAGCAATACCCGCCATAGCAATGAGGACCGCAGGACGTGATACCTGCTTTCCGCCATCGCTTTCACGATAGATACGCCGGGCTATGAAAAGTGATAGAGACATCTTTTATTCCGTTCTTCCCGGATACGCCTCCAAAGCCTTTTGCAAGACAAAAAGCGCACGGGTCAAGTCTTCTTTTTTCAATACATAAGCAATACGAACCTCGTTGATACCGGAGCCCGGAGTGGTATAGAAACCGGAAGCCGGAGCCATAAAGACTGTCTGCCCTTCGTACTCGAAGTCCGAAAGACACCAGGCACAGAACTTATCCGAATCATCTACCGGAAGTTTCGCCACCGTGTAGAAAGCTCCCATAGGAATCGGAGAATAAACACCCGGAATGCGGTTCAATCCGTCAATGAGGCATTTACGACGTTCCACATATTCATCATAGGTCTCACGTGAATATTCTTCCGGAGCATCCAATGAAGCCTCGGCAGCAATCTGTCCGATCAAAGGGGGACTCAAACGAGCCTGACAGAACTTCATAACAGCGTCACGTATCTCTTTGTTCTTGGTAATCAGCGCACCGATACGGATTCCACATTCCGAATAACGTTTCGAAACGGAGTCAATCAGAACCACATTATTCTCGATGCCTTCCAAATGGCAGGCAGAAATATAGGGCGAACCGGTATAGATAAATTCGCGATATACTTCATCGGAGAAAAGGAATAAATCGTATTTCTTCACCAAGTCACGAATCTGATTCATCTCACGACGGGTATACAGATAACCGGTCGGATTGTTCGGATTACAAATCAGGATAGCTTTGGTACGTTCATTTATCAGTTCTTCAAATTTCTCCACTTTCGGAAGTGAGAAACCCTCTTCGATAGTCGTGGCGATAGTGCGGATCTTCGCTCCGGCAGAGATAGCAAATGCCATATAGTTGGCATAAGCCGGTTCCGGAACAATAATTTCATCCCCGGGATTCAGACAGGAAAGGAAAGAGAAAAGCACCGCCTCCGAACCACCCGACGTAATGATTATATCATCTGCTGTAAGATTGATATTGAACTTTGCATAATATCCTACTAATTTCTCGCGATAGCTACGATAACCTGCGCTGGGACTGTACTCCAGCACTTTGCGATCAATGTTGCGTATCGCGTCAATCGCGACCTGAGGCGTGGGCAGGTCAGGCTGTCCGATGTTCAGGTGAAATACATGAACTCCGCGTTGCTTGGCAGCGTCTGCCAAAGGAGCCAGTTTTCTGATAGGAGATGCAGGCATCTCGTTTCCGCGAATGGATATGGTTGGCATAA
>OGPS01001587.1_pt1 | contig 16194 bp, 14 predicted proteins | sample 1552931 | NCBI WGS metagenome assembly OGPS01 (sample SAMEA2580252, study PRJEB22360) | human gut metagenome | biome: human gut; feature: human-associated habitat; material: faeces | place: Denmark | collected 2008/2010 | reverse complement strand
TCCATCGTTCCGCGACGTCGAAGCGCAGCATCAGGTAGGCACCCGTGTGGAACATGCGGAACGAAACCTCCGGTGCATAGGGATATTGCTCCGGCCAGTTGCAGCAAGCTACCGGCTGCGGTTCGATGCTGTCGAAAGCGGCCTCGACGGCCCGTTTGTCGGCCGGGACGACGCCTGTTATTTTCCGTATCTCCATGATTGTTTTCCCCTCCCTCTTTTGCTGCATCGTCTTTTTCGGTTTATGCGTTTTTATGCGTTGCGGTATTTCGCCGCGATCCCGTCCACGATGCGGCACATTTCGCCGTAATGTTCCTCCATGCTTTGCAACAGGCGGTATTGGGCGTGCGTGCGTACGAGGTTGTGGTCGGGGTATTTTATCTTGTAATAGGTGTCGCCGTTGATATAGTCTGTCAGGAAACGTACGGTTTGCATATAAGGAAACAAGGTAACAGCATAGGGCAGATTGTCGATTTCGATGTCGGTGAGAAACGATTTAGCAGTTTCTAAGTATCCTTTGGTAAATGCTTTAAATATTTCCATATTGAAATTGACGTTGTCCAAATTCTTGTCGTCCTCTTCTCCGGTATTGGCTGCCGTTCGCATGAAATCGCCGAAGTCGGAAAATATGTAGCTGGGCATGACTGTATCGAGATCGATCACGCATAATACATGACCGTTTTCATCGAACATCATGTTATTCACTTTGGTGTCGCAGTGGCAAATGCGTTTGGGCAATTTCCCTTCTCGATGCAATCTTTCGGCCAAACACATGGCGTCGGCTCGTTTGTCTAGCTCGTCGATGATGGGTTTGACGGAGGCCACACGACCGACAGGATCGGCTGTTATGGCTTCTTGCAGTTGTTTTAATCGGAATTCCATATTGTGAAAATCTGGAATCGTTTCACCCAGTTCCACCGGAATATCCGACAGCATAGCTTGGAAATTACCGAATGCTTGTCCGGCATAATATGAGAATTCCGGGGTTACGGCTTCGTAGCTTTTTGCGTTTGGAATGAAGATGAGTATTCTCCAATAACTTTCTCCATCGAAATAGTATAATTTACCATCGGTTGTCGGTATTAAGGTTAAAACCTTGCGGTCTATATCGGTTTCTCCTTTGGTTTCTAATTTGTGGCGGATATGAGTCGTGACTTGGTAAAAATTATTTTGCAGCATATCCACATCTTTGAAGATCGAGTGATTGATTCTCTGTAAAACATAGTCGGGGGTATCGGGGGCGGCGGTGGTTACTTTATAAGAATCGTTGATGAGTCCTGCTCCTAATGGCTTAATTTCGAGAATTTTTCCGGCAAGAGAAAAATGCGATAATATGTCTTTCAAATCTTTCATAATATTATATGTGTTTTTATTTGTTTGAGTCGATAAAATTTTGATAGAGGTTTTGATAACAGTTATAGAGGTCTTTGAACTCTTTGTATTCCGATGTTTTTACTTCATACATAAAAGGCCCTGTATATCCGGCTTTGTAGAGCTCTTTCAGTATTTTTATCCAATCGTTGTCTCCTTTTCCGCTACAAGGGTTAGGCATGTAATGACACTCGTGTCGTCCGTCACCGTCGGCGATGTGAACAGATTTTAATCGTTTGCCCATAGCCTGTATGAGCAGTTCTGGGTTATCGATGTGATTCATGTCGATGGCAGAATATACATTTTTAGGAAGTTGTTTCATGATGAGTTTGACTTCTTCTACTGTACGACCTAAGGGACGTTCATGTTGTTCGTTTCTCACGAGTTCGTATCCTAACATATTTTCTATAACCATTTTGGCTCCCAGTTCTTTAACTTTGGGATTGAGCTCATTTACCGAGCGTACTAACTGAGCAATACGTTCATTCCGCTCGTTGTGGCCCAGATACCAGCTTGGGTGGAAAAGAATGATTTTAGGTTGTATGATTTTACAAAATTCGAGTACTTTCATGTGTAGAGCGACGCTGTTTTTCCGTATTTTTTCGTCGGTTTGCGAAATATCGATGTCTTTTCCGAAAGGCATGTGTATAGACCAAATTTCAATACCGGCAGAGTCGGCTGCTAATTTGGTACGAGTCAACAACTCCGTAATTTCGGCATCTGTTTTGGGTTTCTTCGTGGATATGAATCCACCTGTTGTAATTTCTATGCAGTCGATACCGGCATCTTTCATCGCTTTGAGACGTTCGTAGTTCATGTCTTTGATACCGATGGAGTTCCCAATTCGGAGTGGAGGATACTTTGTTTTACATGCCGAAGGGAACGCAATGGTAATAACCATTAGAAGCACTAAAAAATTTTTGATTTGTGTGAACATGATGAATTTGTTTTGATGTAATTATTATATTGTTTTTGTGTATCCTAACGGACGAATTTGCTGAAAAATAGCCAAATATGCTCGCTTGTATTCAAGTCTTTTTCTCCCCATGAATGTTTACCCCCTTTTATTTCGTATAACCAAACTTCGTTTCTGTTTATACCATTGACGTATTTATGGCTGATAATAGTATGATTGGATAAAGAATCAATAGAGGCAATCGTATCGGTAATTTCATGAGTGCATCTGTTTTGAATAGCCCAATAGTTTACAGCGATAGGTACTGCTATATATTTCCCCCAGCCTCCTTCATTATTCGGGTCTCCGTTCCACATAGAGGTTTTGTCTTCGGTTCCGTGTATTTCGAATAGAGGGATAGGGCGGTTTGTTTCTAATTCCCGATACATCCATTCTAGCGTAAGCCCGGCAACAGGAGCTACTGCTGTAAATATATCGGGACGTTTGTACGCTAAAAGATAGCACATTTCTCCCCCATTGGAGTAACCCGTGCAAAATGTATTGTGCGGGCTTAGTCGGTAATTCTTTTGAAGGTATAAGGCAAGATCGCATAAAAAGTTTATATCGTCGATAGTCATATCGGCCTGAAATGGATAGCCGACATTCCAGCAGTTTTTCCCTTTTTTATCTTGTTCGCCTTGCGGATAACACACGGCGAATCCGTATTTATCGGCGATAGGATTCATACCGAATCTTTTTGGATCGGCTGTGCCACCATAGCCATGAAGTACAAAGACAAGAGGAGCCCCAGATGAGAGATTGGCCGGCTGATAGTATTTATAACTACGCTCGATTCCTCCTGATTGAAATTTATGAGAGGTTAGTGTCCCGGTGGTTTGTCCCACAGCCAATATGCTGCCATATAGAGAGATAGTTAGACAAAATAAAAACTGTTTCATTTTTCAGGTATTATTATTCAAAGGTAGAGAAAAAGTAGATATTGGAAAGAATTATTTACTGAAAATTTAAGAAAAATGTTTTGGAGGAGAGCCGAAATACCGGAGGTTGTGCTATATTTGTAAAACGAACGGAAATAGATTGTAGCTCATTAGAATCGATAGGGATATTGTATTTGCTTTCGGGTTACTCTATTTTTGTAGAATATTATTCACCAAAATAATTACGTGATGATTGAAAAGATTAAAGAAACAGCCGCCTATATCGCAGCAAAAGTTCAGGTGATGCCTAAGACCGCCATTATATTGGGAACTGGGTTGGGCGAGTTGGTAGACCACATTACAGACAAGACTGAAATTCCTTATACCGAGATTCCCAATTTCCCGGTGTCGACAGTAGAAGGGCATCAGGGGAAGTTGATATTCGGAAAATTGGGAAAGAAAGATGTCATGGCTATGCAGGGGCGTTTTCACTATTACGAGGGATACGATATGAAACAAGTTACCTTCCCGGTGCGTGTCATGAAAGAACTAGGAATAGAGCATCTCTTCGTTTCGAATGCAGCCGGAGGTATGAATCCCGATTTTGCCATCGGCGATATTATGATTATCCGTGACCACATCAATCTCTTTCCCGAACATCCGTTGCATGGACGCAATTATAAGGAATTGGGTGTACGATTCCCCGATATGAGCGAGGCGTATTCTCGCCGTTTGATTGCAAAGGCTCTTGAAATAGCTGAAAAAAATCATATAAAAGTACAGCAAGGTGTGTATGTGGGTACACAGGGACCTACTTTCGAAACCCCGGCCGAGTATCGTTACTTTCATATCATAGGCGGTGATGCCGTGGGCATGAGTACGGTTCCCGAAGTCATTGTCGCGCGTCATGCCGGTATCGAAGTCTTTGCCGTTTCGGTGATTACCGATTTGGGGGTAGAAGGTATTGTGGAGAAATGTTCTCACGAAGAGGTGCAAAAGGCAGCGGCAGAAGCTCAGCCCAGAATGAGCTTTATTATGAAAGAACTGGTAGAACAATTTTAATATGAAATAGAAGAAGTCCATGAGCCATGAGCTTGTGGACTTTGTTATAATTTATGGAAGAAATAAAACGTACAGAAATTGCCTCGTTAGGCGAATTTGGTTTGATAGAGCGTTTGACCGGGCATATACAGTTGAAGAACACTTCTACTCTAAAAGGGGTGGGAGATGATTCGGCCGTGCTCGACTATCAAGGAAAACAGACGTTGATTACAACCGATTTATTGCTCGAAGGTGTTCATTTCGACCTTACCTATGTCCCGTTGAAACATTTGGGGTATAAATCGGCGGTGGTTAATTTTTCCGACATATATGCCATGAATGGGACACCGCGTCAGATAACTGTTTCGTTGGGTGTCTCCAAACGTTTTTCGGTAGAAAATCTCGAAGAACTTTATGCCGGCATACAGCTCGCTTGCGATATCTACGGGGTGGATTTGGTCGGGGGAGATACATCGGCTTCGATGACGGGGCTGACTATCAGCATTACCTGTATCGGAGAAGGAGAACCCGGGAAGGTCGTCTATCGTAACGGAGCGAAAGAAAACGATTTGATTTGTGTCAGCGGCGATTTAGGAGCAGCCTATATGGGATTGCAACTATTGGAACGGGAGAAGCGGGTGTTTGCCGGAGAGGCCGAATTCAAGCCTGCGTTCGAAGGGCATGAATACCTGCTCGAACGCCAATTGAAACCAGAAGCCCGTAAGGATATTGTTGCCGAGTTAGATAAAGCCGGGATCGTTCCGACAGCCATGATGGATATTTCTGATGGGCTCTCCTCCGAATTATTGCACATCTGTTCGCAGAGTCATGTGGGCTGCCGTATATATGAAGACCGGATACCGATCGATTACCAGACGGCAGCTATGGCGGAGGAATTTAATATGAATCTGGTGACTGCTGCATTGAATGGAGGCGAGGATTATGAATTGCTTTTTACCGTACCTCTCGAAAAGCACGACATTGTCGCTGCTATCCCCGGAGTGCGAGTGATAGGACATATTACAAAACCAGAATTGGGTTGTTGCATGATAACCCGTGACGATACCGAGATAACCCTTCGGGCACAGGGGTGGAATTCTCTTGCCGAAGAATAAGAATTTATTCGTCCCTTGCGTCGTTTGCATATTTATATTTTTGAACAGAAAAATTCGACAATATATTTGGTGAATTGGAATAAACCTATTATCTTTGCACACGCAAAAATGATGGTGCCATAGCTCAGTTGGTAGAGCAAAGGACTGAAAATCCTTGTGTCACTGGTTCGATTCCCGTTGGCACCACTTGAAAAAAGAGAGTTACCTTTTGTAACTCTCTTTTTTTATTTCTTTACTTTTGTCTATTATAGAAAATTCGGCTTTCACCACGGACGGTGCGGTGGTCTTGTCGGTTGAAAATCGCGAGGCGAATCGTGATAGTCGCTTATTCGCTTTCCGGCAGTGTTCAGTAAGTACCAACCCATGATTTTGTCTTTCACCAAAGCGACGCCCCGGTGAAACGGATAGGCTTCTTCGTAATAGTCGCCGAGTCGATGACCGTCCCTATTGATGAAACAATAGCCCATGATTTTATCTTTGACAAGTGCATACCCTTCGTGGAAGTCGTCGACGAGAAGGTAATAATCGGTGCATCGTTTACCGTCGAGGGAAATGAAACACCAACCCATGATTTTGTCTAATGCTGCTGCCCGACCTTGCCTATAAGGTCGGATTTGTTCGTAATAGTCGCTAATGCGGTTTCCGTTTATGTCGGAAACGTACCAACCCATGATTCGGCTTTTCTGAATAATAAGACGTGGGGCATTATCGTAGTAATGATTGCCGTTATCATAAGGATAATCATATTGGGCTTGTATGGATAGGAATCCGAATAAAATCGAAATAAGGATAAGTAGTGGTTTCATGTGCAATCTTTTTTCATTTGACGAAGTTAACGAAAAAAGGTTTAAACGCAGTCATAACTTATTATTAATCTCTGCTGGGAATATGTGATTTTCTGTGTTCGAATAGAAGTCTGTTTGTATATCGGCGAGTGTTTATTGGTTGTTGTAATGACTCTAAAAATAAAAAGGTAGGCCGTATGAATCTTTTAGTGCATTGTTTGTGTAACTTTGCAAGAGGCAATGCGACAAGTGAGATTTCGGTACGAGTGTATTTATTGTTGTCCGAAGCGGCGCTGTCATTGGAGAAATAATTTATAAGATATGAATGTGAGGATAGAGGAAAGTTGGCGAAAGAGGCTGCAAGACGAGTTCGATAAGCCCTATTTCGAGCGATTGGTTTCTTTTGTGCGGAGCGAATATGGCCGTGCGCATGTTTTGCCTCCGGGACATTTGATATTTCATGTATTCGATGCATGTCCTTTCGAGTCTGTGAGAGTTGTTATTTTAGGCCAGGATCCCTATCCCAATCCCGGACAGTATTACGGTGTTTGTTTTTCTGTGCCCGAGGGGGTGGCTATTCCCGGTTCTTTGTTTAATATGTTTAAGGAGATACATGATGATTTGGGCAAGCCTATTCCCGCTTCGGGTAATTTGGATCGGTGGGTGAGGCAAGGTGTATTTCCTTTGAATTCTGTGCTTACCGTGCGAGCTCATGAAACAGGATCGCACCGAAACATGGGCTGGGAGGTTTTTACCGATGCGGTCATTCGAAAGTTGAGCGATGAGAGAGAAAATCTCGTGTTTATGCTGTGGGGGAGTTATGCTAAGGAGAAGATTGCGCTTATTGATGCTCGCAAGCATTTGGTTTTAACAGCCGCGCACCCGTCGCCACGATCGGCTGATCGTGGCTTTTTCGGATGTCGGCATTTCAGTAGAGCGAATGCATTTTTACGGAGTAAGGGAATACGGGAAATCGATTGGTGAGATTTTTAGTCCCCGTTTATTATGATTTCAATCTTAGTATAAAACGGCTCCCTTTTCCTAATTCGCTTTCTACGGAAAGAGTCCCCCCATGTGCTTCTACAAAATCTTTGGATATAGACAATCCTAATCCGCTGCCTTGTACTTTTGTTCCCGGCACTCGGAAATAACGGTCGAATATGCTTTGATGATAGCGAGGGTCGATTCCCTTCCCAAAGTCTTGTACGTAGATTTCGACCATATTGCCGTCTTGGTGAGTGCCGATAATGACGCGACCGTTTTCTTTGGAATAACGTATGGCATTGCTTACAAGATTGGTAAGTACCCATGCTATTTTTTCGCTGTCGACGAATAGTTTCTTTGTATTTTCGTCATAATCGACTTCGATGTGTATGTTGAATTTGTCGGCTTGTACCTGATTGGCCTTGATCGCATATTCGATCAATTCTATGGGCCGGGTTATCTTGGGCATCAGTTGTAGTTTTCCGGCTTCTACTTGGGTCATGTTCAGCAATTCTCCGGTGATATTGAGCAACCGTTCTCCGTTTTCCTTAATACTTTGGGAGAGTTGTTCTTGTTCTTTGTTAAGAGACCCGATACGTCTGTCTTCCAATAATTGCAAACTCATCATAATGGCTGATATGGGAGTCTTCAATTCATGAGATATCGTCGAGATAAATGTTGTTTTCGCAGAATCCAGCTCTTTAAACTCCGTGATGTTTTTCAATATAATTACGTGCCCCAGTTTTTCGGGTTCTTCACTGTCGTGATTCGTGTTGTCTATTTCTATATAGGAGGCTTTGAAGTAACTTTCTTTATTGTCGGCATATATTTTGATAGGCTCTTTCTGAGGATTGGGAGAAACCAATTCTCGTATTAATTTCCTTAATAAATCATTCTTCAAAGAAATCTCTTCGGCCGATTTGAAGATTGTGTTTTCTTTTTTCAGATTCAGTATGTTCAGAGCTTCACTATTTATGAAAAGTATTTTGCGGTCTGGATCTAATCCTATTATGGGATCGCTGATGCTATTGATAATTGCTTCGAGAAATTTTTTATGTGCCAGTAGTGTCGATAGGGTGGTAGATCTGTATTCAGCCAAATGTTGAGCCATTCTATTGAAACTATCGACCACATTTTTAAATTCTTCGTTTTTATCCGATATATTCAGCCTTTTTTCATAGTTGCGATTCGCTATTTCGAGGATACCGTCGGTTAGCTCCTTGATAGGTCTATTTATCGATTGAGGAAGCCAGATAGCTAATGTGATACCGCAGACTATGCAGATGCCTCCGATAATTGCCACCCATACAACGGCTTGTTTTAAGCCTGTCGAAGCTATCGGGCTGTCTGGTTCGGCAGCCGTCAGCATCTGTAAATAGATAACTGATAAGGAGACCAGCAAAATAATCATTCCGGTCAGGAGCCCTATACTTAAAAGCAACTTTGTTTTTATATTCATGATGGGTATTTTTATTAGGCTAAGATAATTAAATCTATATTGTTCTCGGATAAAGATTTCATGAAATTTTTATATTTGGACACCGTAAATATGGTTTGGGGCAATTTCAGTGCTGGAATTCCTGTACATATTGTTGTAATTTGTTTTTCGATTGCGACCTTTATAATGCTTTCGAGAATGTGCGGGGAATGTACCTGTATGACTTCTCCACCTAATTCAGTGGCTAATTTGAAATGGTTTAACAGATGTCGCTGATCTGCCAGCGAGATGCGATCGGGATCCTCTTTGGGCGTTTGTACATATAGTACGAAAAATTTTGTGTTATATCGTGTAGCCAATCGAGCGCAGCGTCGAATGATTTTGCGGGGCGTTTTTTCGTGGGAACTGATACACGCCATGAATTTTTCATGACGTACGTGAGATGTATCTAAGGGGAGTTCGTTTTCTACTTTTTTTTCGACCCGTAAAGCAACTTCTTTGAGTGCGAGTTCTCGTAGTTGTAAAATATTCTCGGCCTTGAAAAAATTATTCAATGCCAATTCTATTTTTTCCGGCCTATATATTTTCCCGGCTTTTAACCGTTCGATCAATTCTTCTGCTGTGAGGTCTATATTTACGACTTCATCGGCCTCTTCCAAAACACGATCGGGAATTCGTTCTCGAACTTCGATTCCTGATATTTCCTGCACCTCTTCGTTCAGGCTTTCGATATGTTGGATATTTACTGCCGATATAACATTGATACCGGCATCGAGTAACTCCATGACGTCTTGCCATCGCTTTTCATTCCGACTACCTTCGACGTTGGTATGAGCCAATTCATCAACAATAACCAATTCGGGACGCATTTGAAGGATAGCATCCAAATCCATCTCTTCCAATTCTTTCCCTTTGTAGAAAATTTTTTTTCTTGGGATAACGGGAATCCCTTGTAGGATAGCTTCTGTACCGGTACGTCCGTGTGTCTCTATGAAACCCACTTTCACATCTACGCCGTTTTCTAAGAGTTCGTGGGCTTCTTGTAGCATTCTATAAGATTTCCCTACACCGGCAATCATGCCGATGTAGAGTTTAAACTTACCTCTCCTCGATTTTTTTATCAAGTCGAGAAAATATTGTACATTTTTTTCGTTTTCAATTATATCCATTCTCCCTGTTATGGTTTAAGAGTGATTCCGAATACGATATGAGCATCTTCCATACGAGGGTTCCATATTACTTGTGAAAATATCGGAAGGGAGAACGAATCTGTGATTTTAATTGCGTAGCTTCCTTTCAATGCTACATTAGTAACGGCAAATCCGTTGGTATAGTATTGAGGTGCTTTATAAGGTACTATACCACATGTTACATTGAGATCGACCGATTTTACACTGAACGGATAATTGAGTTCTACATAAGACGAGTAGTCGTTTTTATCGCCTTTTTCATTTTTATCCATACCGGCAAACATGGTGTACCATGCGATCGAAAGAGGAAATTTTTCTACCGGAAGTACATAAGCAAGACTTGCTTCGAAATGATGAGCTGTCGTCTTGTTATTGAAATCGAAATATTTTCCAGCTCCCTGTCCGGCCCACCACATATCGGCAACTGAAACTGTTAGTCCCAATTTGGGGAAGGTATAAGCCAGAGTCAAGTCAAGTTCTTTATTCGCAGAGGGAATATTACCATTCCGATAACCATCGAAGTCGGTGGATCCCCATGCCGTCAACGATAGGTTTTCAACACTGAAACTCAACGTCGGTTGAATACTGGCACCTGTTTGATACATACCTCTCCACACATAGGAGCTAACTAAATCTCCTTGTACATTGAATCGTACTTGAGCAGATGCTTTATTGGTAAACATGGCAAGGAGTCCTATAATCGAAATGATTATCAATGCTCTGATAAGGCTAGCGCCTTCTTTATCGATTAATTGTTTCTTTTTCATGGTAGCTATTGCTGAAATGTTTTTATTTGTTTTCATAATTTTCTAAATTAATGTTCAATTTTAATACGTTTACTTTCTCTGTTCCGAATAATCCTAAAAATGGTTTTTCAATTGTTTGGTCTACTATTTCTTTTACGGTAGTTTCGTCCATATTTCTGGCTGCGGCAACACGCTTTACTTGTACGTATGCACTTTCTGGCGTGATGTCAGGGTCGAGACCAGAACCACTGGCTGTGACCATTTCTGCCGGTACATCTTTACGTTCCAAATAAGGGTGGTGTACCAAGAAGGTGTCGATACGAGTTTCTACTTCTGCCAAGTATTCTTCGTTCGTAGGTCCTTTGTTGCTACCGGCAGAACTACTGGCATCATATCCATCTCCGGCACAAGAGGGACGGCCCCAGAAATAGATGTCTTCGGTGAAGACTTGCCCTACATTGGCTGCACCCACTACTTTCCCATCTAAGGTCGCAACCTCGGCGTTTCCAGAGTTTGGCCCTGCGAATTGGGCGAATATCCATAATATCAGTATATAAAATACTGAGAAGAAAAGGCAGAAAACTAATGTTAGCCTGATTGATTTTATGAAATTTTTCATTGTTGCTTTTATTAAAAGAATAATCCTATTACTAAATCTATGAGTTTAATGCCGACGAATGGAGCTATTATACCACCTAATCCGTAAATGAGCAGGTTGCGGCGGAGTAAAGCCGAAGCTCCGATAGGCTTGTATTGAACACCTCTTAAAGCCAATGGAATCAAAATGGGAATAATGATTGCATTGAAAATAATGGCCGATAGAATAGCACTTTCGGGGCTATGTAATCCCATAATGTTCAGTGAAGCTAATTCTGGTACGGCTATCATGAATAGAGCCGGAATAATGGCAAAGTATTTTGCGACATCATTGGGCGATGGAGAATGTGGTAAGGGTTCCGCGAGTCATTAATAATTGTTTCCCGATTTCTACAATTTCGATTAATTTCGTCGGATCGTTGTCCAAGTCTACCATGTTTCCAGCTTCTTTGGCTGCCTGAGTTCCACTATTCATAGCTACACCAACATTCGCTTGGGCCAAAGCAGGAGCATCGTTGGTTCCGTCGCCCATCATGGCTACCAGTTTACCGGCACTTTGTTCTTTCTTGATGTAGTTCATTTTGTCTTCGGGTTTGGCTTCTGCGATGAAGTCATCTACACCGGCTTTTTCTGCAATGTATTTGGCTGTTAATGGGTTATCCCCGGTAACCATGACTGTTTTAACTCCCATTTTACGCAACCGTTCGAACCGTTCCTGTATTCCCGGTTTGATAACATCTTGTAATTCTATGACACCGGCAGGTTTTTCATTGACGCTAACTACAAGAGGTGTTCCTCCATTTTTTGAAATCTCTGTGATACGATTTTCCAAATCTTGTGGAATTTCGTAGCCTGCGTTTTGAGCAATTTTTCGAATAGCTTCTGCTGCCCCTTTTCTAATCCGAGTACCGTCTGCTAAATCTACACCGGAACATTTTGTTTCGGCACTGAATTTGATAAGCTTGCTACCGGTTGTATTCAAGTTGTGTACTCTTAAACCCGATTCACGAGCCAGTTCTACGATAGATTTACCCTCGGGAGTTTCATCGGATAGAGACGACATCATACAAATTTCGGCAAAAGCATGATTTTCCAAACCGTTGGCGGGATAGAAATGGGTAGCTTTACGGTTTCCGATTGTAATAGTTCCTGTTTTATCCAAAAGGAGAGTATCGATATCTCCGGCAGTTTCTACTGCTTTTCCCGATTTGGTAATTACATTTGCTCTCAGAGCTCTATCCATTCCTGCTATACCGATTGCGGAAAGCAAACCTCCGATTGTCGTCGGGATAAGGCAGACAAACAACGATAAGAAAGATGCTATTGTAATAACAGTTCCTGTATAGTCGGCAAACGGTTTAAGGGTTACACATACGATTAAGAATACCAATGTGAAGCCGGCTAAAAGAATTGTCAGCGCAATTTCGTTAGGAGTTTTTTGTCTGGAAGCGCCTTCGACGAGAGCAATCATTTTGTCCAAGAAACTTTCTCCCGGTTGTTGTGTAACAAGTACTTCGATGCGATCCGAAAGGACTTTTGTTCCACCGGTCACTGAACTTTTGTCACCACCGGCTTCTCGAATTACAGGAGCACTTTCTCCGGTAATCGCACTTTCGTCGATAGAAGCCAATCCGTTTATGATTTCACCATCGGCTGGTATGGTATCACCTGCTTCACAGATAAATACATCACCTTTTTTCAGTTGAGAGCTATTTGTCGTTTTTATTTGTCCATTGACAAGTAGTTTTGCTGGAGTTTCTTCGCGGGTTTTTCTCAAACTATCGGCCTGTGCTTTGCCTCGGGCCTCAGCGATAGCTTCGGCGAAGTTGGCGAATAATAGTGTGATAAACAAGATAACAAAAACCCATGCATTGTACACGAATGAACCTTGAGCGTTGTCAAAGATGGAATAAATCATCACAAGGAACATAATGGCTGTACAAACTTCTACCGTGAACATGATGGGGTTTTTCACCATGATTCGGGGATTCAATTTAACGAATGATTGTTTTAAGCTCGTTAAAACTTGCTCTTTTTCAAACAAAGAAGCTGATTTATTATTTTTCATATCTATCGTTCTGTTATTATAAGCTGAAATGTTCTGCAATAGTACTTAATGCTTGAACCGGGAAGAATGACAGAGCTGCAACGATAAAGATGACAGCGAAGGTCATGACACCGAAAGTAACTGTATCGGTTTTTAAGGTTCCTGCACTTTCTGGTACATATTTCTTATTGGCTAATAATCCTGCAATGGCAACTTGTCCTACGATGGGAAGGTATCGGCTGATTATCAATACTATACCGCAAGAGTAGTTCCAGAACCATGTATTATCACCCAACCCCTCGAAACCGGAACCATTATTGGCGGCACAGGAAGTAAATTCATAAAGCATTTCGCTTAGTCCGTGGAATCCCGGGTTATTCAACCAACCGCCTTCGTTTTCGACAAAGGAAGGTGCATGGACATATAAATAGGCCGCTAAGGAGGTTCCTACTAAGATGACAAATGGGTGTAACAAGGCAACGATCGTAGCGATTTTCATTTCTCGAGCTTCTATTTTTTTGCCGAGGAATTCGGGGGTACGACCAACCATCAATCCACTGATAAATACGGCGATAATGATAAAAGTAAAGTAGTTCATCCAACCTACACCTACACCACCGAACCATGTGTTGATTTGCATGTTCAGCATTTCGATCATGCCGGAGAGAGGCATGGTAGAGTCATGCATACCGTTTACAGAGCCGTTGGAAGTAACGGTGGTTGTCACGCTCCAAAGCGCCGTGGCAGCAGAACCCAGTCGGACTTCTTTTCCTTCCATAGCACCGTTGTCTTGTGCTATACCCATTGCGCCGATGCGCGGGTTGCCACCTGTTTCTTGGGATACATTTATCCATACCCCGGCTAAGTAAGCAAATAGCATTATTCCGAAAATACTGTATGCTAATTTCTTTCGTTTAAGGTAAAACCCAAAAGCGAATACCATAGCCATAGGTAAAATCAATATGGCCCAACATTCTATCATATTAGTGAGATAGGTAGGATTTTCAAGAGGGTGCGATGAATTTACTCCGAAGTATCCACCTCCATTCGTACCTAATTGTTTGATGGGAACTATCGCCGCAGTAGGACCTTGCGATACATATTGTGTTTGTCCTTCTATTGTAGTCACTTCCATCTTTCCGTCAAAGCCCATAGGGGTCCCTTCTATAATCAGTATGAATCCGATAACGAGGCAAATAGGAAATAAAACACGGGTACAGCTCCTTACTAAGAAGTACCAGAAGTTTCCAATTGTTTTGGTCGTTTTAGCGGCCAATGCTTTCATGATACCTGCCATTGCCGCCATACCGGTTGCAGCGGTAATGAATTGGAACAGCATGATAACGAATAACTGGGTGAGATAGCTTAGCCCACTCTCTCCGCTATAATGTTGTAAGTTACAATTCACGAGGAAGCTGATACATGTGTTGAATGCCTGATGAACAGACTGTCCTAAATTGCCGTCTGGATTTAGGGGCAGTGCTCCCTGAGAAACTAATAATATCATTCCCCAGAAAAACCAAAAGAGGTTTATCACGAGCAATGCTTTCAGGAATTGTTTCCAGCTCATCTCTTCTGTTGGATCGACACCTCCCAGTTTGTACATGATTTTTTCGATGGGAGTCATGAAGTCCGACCAAACTTTCTCACCTTTGAAAACCTTTGAAATGTATTTCCCGATGGGGTAGGCGAGTACGACCATCAGGACAATTTGTGCAATAACACCTAATATCTCTGTATTCATTGTGTTTAATCTTTATAAATGACTAAAACTTTTCGGGTTTTACTAATACATACATCAGATACCCGAACATAATTACGCTGATAATAAATAATGCAGTGTACATGTTAAATCTCCTTTTAATTAAATTTTTTCAAACCAGTCTATGCACTTATAGAAGAGCCAGAAACAGGCAATTCCACTGAGTATACAAACTCCAAAACCTAATGCGTCAAATTCCATGTTACATTTTTTTAAGTGAATACTAAATTATTTTTTTCGGTTTGGGGTATGCCAAAGTTGTGCCAATATTGTTTTTGAATATTTTAATTGATTCATAATTAGTATTGTAAATGAAAAGGGAGTATCTGTTCACCAGATACTCCCTTTTCATTTTGGTAGGGTTGTGTATTATTTTGAAAAGAATTAGAGTTTATATTCTTCTATTTTTCGATATAAAGTGGTAAGTCCTATTTTTAGGAGTTTTGCAGCTTCGGTTTTATTGCCGTTCGTATAGTCCAGTACTCGGGCGATGTGGCGTTTTTCCATAGCCGATAATTCGAAACCACTATTATTGCAGCTTTTTTCCTTAAAAGCTGCATTTTGTATTTCTATGGGTAAATCTTCGGGGTGTAACTCATCACTTTCACAAACAATAAGACTCCTTTCGATAACGTTTCTGAGTTCACGCACATTGCCTTTCCATTCTTGTTGTTCGAGCATGTCGATGAATGCTTTGGAAACCGTTTTCGAGGAATGGGTCATTTTTTCGGATAAGGATTGTACAAACGCTTCGGTTAGAAGCCTAATATCTCCCGGACGTTCTCTCAACGGCGGTAAATGGATTTGGAAAACTGACAGCCGATAAAACAAATCCTCCCTGAAATGCCCTGCATTTATTTCTTCCGGCAAGTTTCGGTTGGTTGCTGCAATGATACGAACATTTACAGATGTCGGTTTGGTTTCACCTATTTTGATATATTCTCCGGTTTCTAATACTCGAAGCAACTTGGCTTGCAACTCTATCGCCATCTCTCCGATTTCATCTAAAAATATCGTTCCGTTGTGAGCCTCTTCGAAAAGTCCCTTTTTGTCTTTCAAGGCTCCGGTAAAGGAGCCTGCTTTATGTCCGAATATTTCGCTTTCCAAGAGTTCTTTGCTAAATGCCGAACAATTTATTGCAACGAAATTTCCTTTATTTCGTTTGCTCTCGTGGTGAATCGCTTGGGCGAAAACTTCCTTTCCTGTACCGGTCTCTCCGGTTAAAAGAACCGGTACATCGGTTGATGCCACTTTTCGTGCCAACGCGATAGCTTCCAGCAAAGGCTTT
>OGPS01001576.1_pt1 | contig 16284 bp, 13 predicted proteins | sample 1552931 | NCBI WGS metagenome assembly OGPS01 (sample SAMEA2580252, study PRJEB22360) | human gut metagenome | biome: human gut; feature: human-associated habitat; material: faeces | place: Denmark | collected 2008/2010 | reverse complement strand
AAACCTGAGCTGGAAGACCGGCTGGTAAGCGACCGATCTTCCAGAAGTGAGGGGGGCGGCGGCGACCATCGCCCCGCTCCCCTTCTCGCTTACACGCCAAAATTTTATGAGGTTTTCCCGTACTATCTTTCCATCGGCATGACCTATGAGCAGTTTTGGGAACAGGACTGCGAATTGGTGAAGTATTACCGAAAGGCGGCGCAAATCAGGCAAGACCTGAGAAATCAAGACGCTTGGCTCCAAGGAGCTTATTTATACGAAGCTCTTATTGACGCTGCCCCGGTTCTTCGTGCTTTCGCCAAGAAGGGAACCAAGCCCACACCGTATCGGGAAAGCCCCTACGAGCTGTTCAGTCGGCAGGATAAGAAACAGCAGAAGCAGCTTCAAGAAAAACACGATGACCAAGCCAAGGCATACATGGAAGCCTTTATGGTATCGGTCAATAAGAAATTTCAAGAGAAAGGTGGTGGCGTAAGTGGCTGACAATGTGGAAATTCAGGGGTTGGAGTTTCAGATCGTCAATGACAGTACGCAGGCGGTCACAGGACTTCAAAACCTGATTAACACGCTCAATCGTTTGAAAACCGCTACCAACGGCGGCGCAACGGGTCTGAGCAAGACCGCTCAGGGTATTCGGGAGCTTTCCAATTCTCTGAAAGGATTGAACAGCGGTGACGCTTCGCAGAAGATCACCCGGCTTGCCAATGCGCTGACCGCTCTGAGCCGGGTTGGAAATGTGAAGATTTCTTCCTCCATTGCCAATCAGCTTACGGCAATCAACACCGCTCTTGCTGGCCTGAAATGGACGGACGGCGACAAGCTGACTTCCCTTGCCAACGGTTTACGCCCTCTTTCCGAGTTGGGCAAGGCCAACATGACCACCTTTATCAATCAGCTTTCCAAGCTGCCGAAGGTGATCGAGGATTTGAAAACGGCGGATATTGACAAGTTCACACAGCAGATGAAAGACCTTGCCGCCGCCATGAAGCCTTTTGCTGATGAAATGCAGAAGGTGTCCAATGGCTTCTCGGCGTTTCCGTCCAAAATCCAAAAGCTGATTACCAGCACGGAGAAATACAACGCTTCGGCTAGTAAGGCAACCTCCACTACCGGGAAGTTCACGGGCGGATTGAAAGCGTTGAACGTTGCTACTGCCGCAGTCGCTTTCCGCAAAATCGGCCAGTTCATTGCACAGACGGTTACGGAGTCCAACAAGTACCAAGAAGACCTAAACCTGTTCACAGTTGCCTTGGGACAGTATGCAGCCGAAGCTCAAAACTACGCTGAAAAGGTGTCCGAGGTTTTGGGTATTGACCCCGCGCAGTGGCTTCGCAATCAGGGCGTTTTCAACACACTGCTGACTGGCTTCGGTGACACAGCAGAACGAGCGCAGCTCATGAGCCGAAACCTGACGCAGTTGGGTTATGACCTTTCTTCTTTCTTCAACATTCCCATTGAAGACGCTATGCAGAAGTTACAGTCTGGTATTTCCGGCGAGCTGGAACCTCTGCGGCGCTTGGGCTACGATTTGTCGCAGGCACGATTGGAACAGACCGCTTTGAACCTTGGTATCAAGGAAAGCGTTGCGAACATGACGCAGGCAGAAAAGGCCGAGCTGAGATACTACGCCGTCATGACTCAGGTAACGACCGCTCAAGGCGATATGGCGAGAACACTACAAGCCCCCGCAAACCAACTTCGTATCTTGCAGGCGCAAATTACACAGGCATCGCGGGCGATCGGCAATATCTTTATTCCGGCTCTAAACGCCATCCTTCCTTATGCGATTGCCGTAGTTAAAGCTATTCGAGAGATTGCAAACGCTATCGCAAATCTTCTCGGTTTTACTTTGACCGATGTTGATTATTCAAGCGTTGGGAAACTCGCATCCGGCACGGGAGCGGTGGCAGATAATCTCGGAAGCGCTGCCGGGTCAGCTAAAGAGTTGAAGAAATACATCGCCGGATTTGACGAGTTGAATGTACTTCCCTCGAACAGCAATGCCGGATCGGGCGGGGGCGGTGCTGGCGGTGCTGGCGGAGGTGGATTTGATTTTGATCTTCCGACCTATGATTTTCTCGGTGATGCGGTAGAAACCCGTGTCGATGAGATTAAAGATAAGCTGAAACCACTTTTGGTAATCGCTCTGGCAATCGGGGCAGCGTTCGCCGGTTGGAAAATCGGAAAGAAGGTTACTACCGCAGTTGCCGCGCTGAAAGAGGGGTTTGCCGTTTTTGCCAGTTCAGGAGCAGGCCAAGCAATCCTCTCAAAACTCGCAAGTTGTGTCGCAGGAGTTGCTTTGCAATTTAATGCGGCTGGCGGAGGGGTGAAAGGATTCCTGTCCGTGCTCGGGCTGGTCGCCAAGGTTGCCGCCCCTGCTGTTGCAATTTTGGTAGTGGTCATTGCTACTCTCAAGGTTCTCATCGAAAGATGGAACGACATTAAATCGGCAGTGGCGAACACCTTCGGAAAGTTGAAAGTCGGAGAGCGCTTACAGGCGCTCAACGACAAACTGAACCAGTTAGGTGAAAAACTCGGCTGGGTTGACGGCTTTTGGAATGGCCTGAAATCTACTATCGGTAGCCTCATGAACTTCATCGGTGAGGTAGTAATCACAGTTGTCGGAAGTTCTTTAATCGGGCTATTTAACGGTCTGGTTGGTGTGCTGGACGGCGTAGTCACCGCGATGACAGGCGTCGTTGAAATATTCACGGGATTCGCACAATTCTTGAAGGGTGTATTTACTGGCGATTTGGAGTTGGTTAAGAAATCCTTTGCCACTTTCGGTTCCGGTATTTCCAAAATCTTTTCAGGTGTAATTGATGGACTTGTAAATGGATTCACGGGTTGGGTTTCCGGTGTCATCGAGGGAGTCACAAATCTGGGTGGTACTCTTCTTGGAACTCTGATTCCCAACATTGTTAACGGTATTTCTACCTTTTTCAGTAATCTTTGCACGGACATCGCCCAGTTCTTTACGAATGCTTGGAATTCCATTTGCACCCTGTGGTCAACCGTAGGTAATTGGTTTAACACCAAAGTAATCACTCCGGTCGATACTTTCTTCTCAACGCTCGGAACTAAAATCGCTGCTTCTTTTACGACCTCATGGACGAAGGTTAAGACTGAGTGGGGCGTTGTGACGGATTGGTTTAAAAGCAAAATCATTGCCCCAGTGCAAACAGCATTCGAGTCGATGTGTTCATCGGTCGGTGGATTTTTTGTTTCGCTTTGGGACGGAATCACGGGCGTATTCGCGGGAGTCGGCGGGTGGTTCCAGTCGAATGTGGTTGACGCTATCAATTCAGCCTTTAGAGCGTTGGTAAATGGCGCGATTAGTTTGCTGGAACGAATGCTAAACGGTATTATCCGGACGCTGAATAACTTCATCGGGAAAATCAATTCAGTGCTGAGTATCGTTGGCGGAGGTATTAGTACCATCTCATATGTCAGTATCCCAAGATTGGCTAATGGCGGTTTTGTGGATGAAGGGCAGCTCTTTATCGCGCGTGAAGCAGGGGCTGAGATGGTTGGACGCATTGGCGGAAAGACGGCTGTAGCAAACAACGATCAGATTGTTGAATCTGTATCGCAAGGTGTGTACGAGGCAGTGCAGAGAGCAAGCGGTGAAACGAATTCGGGCAACAGTCGCCCGATCACTGTAATTGTGCAGATGAACGGTAAAGAATTGTTTAGGCAGATGGTTGACGAAAACAATGCCGCCATCCGCGCAACCGGATTTAGCCCACTGTTGGCGTAAGGAGAAATTATGGCAATTCTTACAATCACAAAGGCAGACGGGACTTCTGTCCCTCTGCCTGACCCTGCTCAGTTATCATGGAGTATCCAAGACGTTGACGCAGATGGGACAGGCAGAAATCAAAATGGCGACCTGTTCCGAGATCGTGTTGCAGTAAAGCGGAAGCTGACTCTTTCGTGGCCTCCGTTGGCCGCGTCAGATATGTCCACTTTGCTGAGTGCCGTCACGGATACCTTTTTCACGGTTTCATATCCCGATGCGCTGACCGGGGAAACTCGAAGCATGACTGCTTATGTGGGCGACCGGACTGCTCCTATGTATAGTCTCATCAATGGAGTTTACCTGTGGAATAGTCTATCCATGAATTTTATTGAAAGGTGAAGCACCATGTACACTGTGACAGAATCCTTCCATGAAGCGTGCAAATCGCCGGGAAGAAGTATTACTAGTAAAATCACATTTAACGGTGTCAGTGAGCTTGCCGCTTCTGAAATTCAGGAAATCGTGGTTACTGAACAGTGCGGGTCATCGGACGGTGTAACGATCGGAGCGTCTTTTTCCTCGCAATGCAAAGTGACGATTTATAAGCAGACTCCCGAGCTTCCCCTAAACGGGGCGTATTTCGCCCCTTCTGTCGGAGTCATTCTCCCCGGAGACGGCGGAACTGTATACGTCCCGAAAGGCGTATTTTACGTTTCCTCTGACGGTGTAGAGAATAGCGGCAACCTGTGTCTAACGATCACCGGTTATGACCGTATGGCGGCACTGACTGACGAATATACCCCCACCATCAATTTTCCGGCCACTCCGAACGCAATGCTGACCGATATCTGTCTACAGGCAAACATCACTGCTCCGGAAGTTGCTTTCCCGGAGATGGTAATTTCCAATTCTTACTCAGGTACAATCCGTCAGCAATTAGGATGGTTGGCAGGGCTAATTGGTGCGAATGCGAAATTTGACGCGGCAGGTCAGTTGGTTTTTCGCAAATATTCCGAGGGTATTACCATAGGGCCTGACGCACAATATCAGAATGGTTTAAAAAAGACAGCCGCCGATCGTTTCACAATTCAGGCGCTTGTCACCGGCACGGAAGATAATCCGATTACTGTCGGGACTGGAACTAGCATTTCGGCAACAAATCCATATATGACGGAAGCGGTTGCCGCCTCGGTGCTTGAGCAGATAAAAAGTCTGACTCTGATGCCGCTGGAAGTAAAGTGGCGTGGAGATCCGTCCGTTGAAGCCGGTGACATTATACACGTTATCGACAGTACAGACCTTGACGGAGGCGGTCTGCCCGTTTTGGTGATGTCGCAAGAGTTGCGAGTTAAAGGCGGCATGAGTGCTACCACTATTTGTTACGGCTCGCCAGACTCAAACTATACTGTCGAGAACCCCATCATCCAAAAAGTTAAACGCGAGTATGCGGGACTTGCAAAAGCAATGCAGGACGCGACCGAGCGCATCATTGGCGCAAAGGGCGGATATTGGGAAGTCCTCTATGATGAAAATGGATATCCTACTGGGTGGATGGTACGTGATACCCCAACTGTTGAGGCTAATACCCGCCTGTGGCTGATGAATATCAACGGGCTTGGATACTCCAAAGACGGAGGGAAGACAATTAGCGGCGTAGCGTTGACGATGGACGGGCAAATCAATGCAAATGCTATTACCACCGGCCAAATGTCAGCAGAGCGTGTTACTGTGAACGGGCAAACCCTCTCCGATTTTATTGATATCGGGATGGATGATGACGGGCATCCGGTTTTGAGAATCGGCTCATCGGTATCTGAAATTACGCTCAAGGAATACAACGACAAAATTGGCTTCTATGACGCGAACGGAATGCTCTTGGCATACTGGAATAATAACAGTTTTGAACTGGTAGAGTTGTCGAGATTCAGGCTTGGCCCGATGAGTATCGTTGTGCAGCCGAACCAATCTGTTAGTTTTGTGGGGGTGAGTTGATGGCGGTTTATCAAAGCCTAACACTATCTCAAATCAGCCAAAATATTCAGAATAATACGTCTCAGGTAAGAATCTTGTGGGAATCTACGCAGACTGGTGCAAGCCACAATGATAATTCCAGAACCGCGTACTACGACGTATCTGTTAACAGTGGCGAAGTAACACAATACAGCGTCACCTACACCTTACCTGCAAATTCAACTAAAACGATTCTCGATACGATAATTACTGTACCGCACAATAATGACGGTACAGGCACGGTTAGAGTCAGAACGTGGATGGATACCAGAATCAGCGCGGGCGTAGTTGAAAAATCTCAAACGTTGACTCTAAGTACAATTCCTCGCGCAACGACACCCGTTATAGCCCCTCTGGTAATGGGGCAAGAGGGTACAATTACACTTGATCCCGCGAGTAACGATTTTACTCACACGATTACTTATAATTTCGGAATACAGTACCACGGCACGATTGCGATTAAAACCGCAGAGCGCTCGATCAAGTGGACACCCCCAAAGTCACTTGCGAATGTGCTTACCAGTGCGGAAGCCGGTAAGATACATTTTAGATGCACTACGTATAACGGAGATACCTTCATCGGGTCTACTGAGGTGTGGACGGAAATTACTGTTTCTCCCGATACAGTGCCAACCGTGTCTGTTAGTTTGTCGGATGCGGCGGGATATAAAAATACTTATGGTTGGGTTCAAAACAAAAGCCGAGTGAAAGCGAGTATAACTGCGGCTGGCGTGATGGGAAGTAAGATCGTCGACACCGTGATGACCGTGAACGGGAAAGTTGTTGACGCTAACGCGGAAAACAGTCTGCCCGATAGCGGAAACATCCCCGTAAAGGTTGTCGTGACAGATTCTCGAAAACGTACTGCAACATATAATGCTAATCTTTCCGTAGCCGCGTATACCGCTCCATCTATCAACAATTTGGTTTATACCAGAGGGAGTTATACCAATAATGTCTGGAAAGAAAACATAAGTGGAGCAGACATCAAAGTTACGTTTACATTAACGATGACTCTGGCGGCTAACAAAGCAGACCTTACGGTGCAAGTTGATAGTGCGATAAACAAAATCGTATCCAACCAAACCTCCGGAACAAAAACCATCTATCTCACCGGCATCGGGACAGATACCACACGAAAATTATCCGTAAGTGCGCTTGATGCGTTGGGCACCAAATCTTCTAAAGAGATCGTTATCGCCACTGTAGAAGTACCTCTCAATATCAATTTTTCGCTGCCGGGAGTGTGTTTCGGAGGCATTGCCGAAAAGGAAAAGATTGTCCAGTCGAAATGGCCGATAGAGGTGGAGGGTAAAGTCAATGCCACAGATTTGCAGATAAATGGGACTTCTGTATCTGATTTAATTGAACAATCTGGTGGGTCTGGAATCATTGTCGATAGCGAATTGTCCAGCACGTCAACGAACCCTGTTCAGAACAAGGTCATCAAGGCCGCTTTAGATAATATGTCGAGCAATGTTGATTTTGTTGAAATAACAGCAGAAGAGATGCAAGCCATCTGGGATGCTAATTGAAAGGAGTAACGGTATGAGTGACAAAAAGTATGTCGGTGCAATTGCAGCGGCAAAGATTGTGACGCTTATCAAGGCCGCGCTTGGCAAGAAGCTGGACAAGTCCGGCGGGACGATCACTGGGAGTTTGGAAATCAACGGTGACGTGCATGCTGTTGGAGCCGTGCAGTCTGATCTTCTGCTGTCGGCACCAAGCGTTACTGTGCATAACGGCGCAGGAGAGTCTGTCCACATTAACTGCTCTGGGGATAACGCTGCTGGAATTTCCAGCTTGGGCAGCGACGGAAAATCGCACTATTCACGGTTCGCTGTTGGCACACCAACCGGCGACAATGACGCGGCCACAAAAGCGTATGTGGATAACCACGCTGCGGGGTACGAGGTCATTACCGTAACATCGACTAAAGTGTCCGATTTGGGCTATGACGCATCTGAAGGCGCGCATAAATTTGCAGTGACCTTTGACGCAAGTTTCGATTCCATCCTTGCGAATCTTGCGGCGAACAAGCCGATGAAATTCAATATTACAATCCCTGACAACACCGGCGGTTTTCCTCTGTCGTTCACAACTGGTTATGTGTCTGCTCTTGGTAACTCCATGTATGAGTTCACAGGGACACTCGCTGGCGCTCCTGTCGTACTAAGCATTGGCGGGCTCGGCTCTGCGAGCGTTTATCTCTATGCGGATTATCTCCCTGAGCCGAACCCGGATGATTCCGATGATGGCAAGGCGCTTGTGGTCAACAAGCACAAGTGGGAAATGAAAAAAGTAGATGCTGTTACAGAAGTGGCTACAGAGGCTACAAACGGTTTAATGTCTGCTTCTGATAAGGAAAAGCTAAACGGCATTGCTACCGGGGCAACTAGAACAACGGTGGACAGACTCTTGCTCGATAATTCCGACAATCCAGTCTCAAATAGGGTGCTAAAAGCAGCGCTTGATGCAAAGGCTTACAAGACGGTGGCAACGGCAGAAGCAGACGGCCTTATGTCTGCATCTGACAAGAGCAAACTTGGTGGTATCGAGTTCGGGGCAAACAAAACCATCGTGGACGCGGCGCTGGATGCGTCCAGCATGAATTCAGTTCAGAACAAGGCCGTCAAGGCCGCGCTGGATAAAAAAGCGGACAAGACGGCGTTGGATAACAAGGCAGATACCACCGTTGCTACGGCCAGTGCAAATGGCCTGATGTCCGCTGCCGATAAGGAAAAACTGGACAGTATGTACGACATTGTCGCCACATCCACGGATGGAGAGACATTTGACATTACACCTGCACAGTTGCATGAAAAACTGAAAGGTGTTCCAACCGCCTGCGCGATCAAGGTTGTGGATACAATCATCCCGTTGCATCGAGTGCAGTTGCCGGGTGATGGGAGCACCAAGTATATTTTCCAAACCACAAAGGACAATGGATTTTGGGAACCCAATACAAGACTGGCGTATACTGCATCGGCTGGCGGTACATATGCGGGTACAATATGGGGAAAGTCCGAATATGATTTGCTTGCAAGCACTCCCGGCATCCTGAAATTCACTGGCGCTGCCGAGGCGCAGTTTAGCGGTTCAAAAGATGTGACCATAGACATCCCGACAGGAGAAGGCGCTGTTCGGTACGATGAAACGCAAAAACTGACATCCGATCAGAAGTTTCGCGCGAGCCAAAACATTGGGGCGGTCAGCCAAAAGCACGCGTTTATCGATGGCGTTGCAATATTGCAGGCAATCGGGCATGATGACGGGGCAAGTGTTGTAAACATTACGTCAAGCGAAAAAAGCAACGACTACACGCTTACTCTTGATGGTGGGCCTGAAAACGTCCCTGTGTACGTAGCTGGCCTTGAAACCCCGACAGATGCACAGACGGGCTATGCAGCAAACGTGGCCTTCGTCAAGGCAAAAATCGCCGAAGTCGCTGCGAGCGGCGGCGTGGACGTGGATAATGCACTGTCGGCCACGTCTACCAACCCCGTCCAAAACAAAGTCGTGACTGCCGCCTTGACCGGCAAAGCCAGTACGGCAGTGGCGACCACGTCCGCCAACGGTCTGATGTCCAAGGCGGATAAAACTAAGTTGAACGGAATCGCGGCGGGTGCAACAAAGATCACCATTGACAGTGCCATGTCTGGGTCGTCAAACAACCCTGTCGCAAACCACGTCGTTAAGCAGTACGTCGACGACAAGATAGCTGCTGCTGGCAGCAATATCACCGTGGACGCGACGCTATCCAGCACCAGCGCCAACCCGGTGCAGAATAAAGCTGTCAAGGCGGCGATTGACGCCAAGGCCGACAAGACCGCGTTGGATGCAAAGGCGGACAAGACTGCACTGAACGCCAAACTGGACAAGACCGGCGGCACGCTGACCGGCAACCTGACTGGCAAGTATTTTTGCGGTACATGGCTACAGTCCACAGAGGCTAGCGATCTGGGGCGTACACCGGGCAAGATTGCCGTGCTGGACGACAGCGGCTGGGTGTATTATCGTACTCCGTCAGAGCTGTTTTCCGATCTTGGGATTGCCAATGCAATCAAATCCCATGTTGACACTGCAATCGCAGCGGCAATCAACAGCGCGTACTAAGGGGGGGGGCATATCATGGCTACTACTGTATCTATGACTAATATTGTGGCAAACAACGGCAAGGGCTGGTTTCCGGCCACGCGCGGAAACTGCTCGTGGCAGCTATCTAGCATCACGCCGGGCGACGGTGCCGCGTCCAGTATCAAGATCATCCCTTCCGGCGCGGGCGAGGTCACGCTGACATCCGCGGCGCACGCCTTGGTCGCGTCGCACAAGTACTACGTTACATTTAAGATCCGATTTGAGGCTGCGGTCACGGGAACCTGCGACTGGTACTGGCCGGTTGCCGAGCCTGCGGCGGCTTCTGGTATGGCCGTCAACGCTGCTGCTGGCGCGTGGACGCGCTTGTCGGCCGTGTTCGATCGCGCCAGCTTTGCGGATGGCAGCTATAATTGCCGGTTTGATTACAACAACAACGACGGCGGCAACAAAGTGTTTTGGATCACGTCCTGCATGCTGATCGACCTGACCGCCGCCTTTGGCGCTGGTTTGGAGCCGAGCAAGGAGTGGCTGGATAAGCATATCACGGCGTTTTCGGACACACCGTCGGTACAGTACGTTGACAATCTCGGCGAGCTTTTTAAGGGCATCGCCGATGCGATCCGCGCAAAAAGCGGCCAGACGGGCGAGATCATGGCCTGCGATTTTGCAGACCGCATCCGGGCACTGTGAGGAGGTGATGGTATGAGCATCGACATCGTGGAGGCCGTCGTGACGGCCAACAAATGCTATCAGGCGGCTATCCCGCTGCATCCGCAGGGCATCATGCTGCATAGCATCGGCTGCCCGCAGCCCAACGCGGCGGTCATGGCACACCGATATAACACGTATCAGCCGGACGGCCAGAGCGTGTGCGTGCACGGCTTTGTGCAGCGCGACGGCACGTACTACCACACGCTGCCGTACAACCTGCGTGCGTGGCACTGCGGGGGCAGCGCCAACCAGACCCACATCGGTATCGAGATGACGGAGCCCGCGAGCATCGTCTACACCGGCGGCGCGAGCTGGCGCGACCTTGACCCGGCCGCGACCGAGGCGCACGTGCGCGGGACGTATGCCGCAGCCGTGGAGCTTTTCGCGCAGCTGTGCACGCAGTACGCGCTCGACCCGCTGGAGGACGGCGTCATTATCAGCCACGCCGAGGGCGCGGCAAGAGGCATCGCCAGCGCACATGCAGACCCCACACACCTGTGGCGGGCGTTTGGGCTGACGATGGACGGCTTTCGGGCAGATGTCGCGGCCAAGATGGCCGCGGGAAATACAGACGAGGAGGACGACGACATGGTAAGATACGACAGCATTGACGATGTGCCCGGCTGGGCGCAGGACACAGTGCGCGCGCTGATGGACGCGGGCGCGCTGCAGGGTGACGATCAGGGGCGGCTGGACCTGTCGCTGGATATGATCCGCGGCATGGTGATCGGCAAGCGGTACGCGGACGCGCGCAGCCCCAGATACGCCACGATTGACGACGTGCCCGGTTGGGCGCGCGAGGAGACGCAGCGGCTGATCGACCGCGGCGTGCTGGCCGGTACGACCGGCGGCAAGCTGGATCTGTCGCTGGATATGCTGCGCACGATGATCGTGTGCCAGCGGATGATGGACGGTGATGCCAAGTGACTACATATCAGTGGCTTTGCCTGCTGGGCGTGCCATCGCTGCTGATCGCGGCGCTGCTGGCCATGATCCGGCATCTGGCGACGCAGATCAAGCATGACCGCGCGGACACTGCGGCGACTAAACTGGGTGTACAGGCCCTACTGCGGGCGCAGATGATCGCAGATTACAACAAATGGCATGATCGGGGTTACGCCCCGATCTATGCCCGACAGAATTTCGAGAATTGCTGGAAACAGTATCATGCGCTGGGAGTCAACGGCGTGATGGATGACATTCACAGCAAGTTCTTGCAGCTACCGACAGAAAACTGAAAGGGGTATACATATGGATTTTGGTATTGCATCTGTGGCGGCGATTACCGCCATCGCGTATCTGGTAGGCATGGCAGTTAAGGCCACCAATGTGGCAGACAAGTGGATTCCTATTATCTGCGGCGTGACCGGGCTGGCGCTCGGTGTGGTGGCATGGGTGATGGGCGTGACCGGTTATCCGGCCGATAACTGGCTGGACGCTGCGGCTGTCGGTATCGTTTCCGGCTGGGCGGCAACGGGACTTAATCAGTCGATCAAGCAACTAACGGATAAGTGATATTCATATAACAGCATCCCCGGAGGTTTCAGCTTCCGGGGATTTTTGCATTTAAGTGTATAAGGTGATAAAGGTGAGTAATCGGGTCAAAATCCCTATAACTTTTCCTTAGTACGCGCGTATAAGAGAGAGTTTATAGGAAAAACGCCCGATTACTCACCTTTATCACCTAAACAAAGAAGACACCCCTTGCCTTAAAGCAAGGAGTGTCTTTTGGTTTGGACGAATACCGTCCCCCACACAATATAGGGTTCGGATATGCGGCCAATGGTGGAGATGGGGGGAGTTGAACCCCCGTCCGAAAGCGCTTAAACAGGAACTTCTCCGGGCGCAGCAGGTTTTTTCGGGACGCCGAACGTCCCCGTTTCCTTCAGGACAGGCAAACCGGCAAGCCTGTCAGTCCGGTAGCTTCATGATGCATGGCACGCGCAAAGCTTAGCGTGCGCACGTTCACCACTCATCGACGCTCCGCTGCCGGGCCGTGGTCCTCCCGGCGGGAACGCTCGCTATTTAAGCAGCGAGAAGAACAGTTTCGTTGTTGTTCTTTAATTTATAAGATGCCCGTTTTATGGCGGTCAGGCGCCGCCGCCCGCTATTCCTGCCTCCACACCCCCGTCGAAACCGGTACATCCCCAGGATGTCGGGTGCGTCAGCCGCCTGCACCGCGAGCGCGGCGCAGGCAGGAACGCATTCTGAATCTTCAGACGAAACTGCCGATGTGTTTGTTCCCTCAGCAGGTCTCCGGCTCGGCGTATTCCTCACCGAAGGTCTCGACCGTGACGGTCTTCATCTTCTGCTCGTGGGTGGGCTTGTCGTTGAACATGCTGCGCGGGGTGCGCGCGATGGCGTCGACGACGTCCATGCCCTCGGTCACCTTGCCGAACGCAGCATACTGCTTGTCGAGGTGCGGGGCGTCCATGTGCATGATGAAAAACTGGCTGCCGGCGGAGTTCGGATCCATGGCGTGGGCCATGGACAGCACGCCGCGGGTATGCTTGAGGTCGTTTTTGAAGCCGTTGCTCGTGAACTCACCCTCGATGCTGTAACCCGGGCCGCCCATGCCGGTGCCGGTCGGGTCGCCGCCCTGGATCATGAAGCCGGGGATGACGCGGTGGAAGATCACGCCGTCATAAAAGCCCTTTTTGACCAGACTGACAAAGTTGCGCACGGTGTTCGGCGCGATCTCCGGGTAGAGCTCGGCGCGGATGATGCCGCCGTCTTCCATTTCAATGGTGACAATCGGATTGCTCATCAGTAATTTTTCTCCTTTATCGTTCTGTCGATCTCGCGTTTGGCGCTGCGCTGCGCATCGGCGTCGCGCTTATCATAGAGCTTTTTGCCCTTGCACAGGCCGAGCTCCACCTTTACGCGGCTGTCCTTGAAATACAGCGACAGCGGCACGAGCGTCAGCCCGTCCTGCTTGGTGCGGGCGTAGAGCTTTGTGATCTCCCGCCGGTGCATGAGCAGGCGCTTCGGCCGGTCGGGGTCGCGGTTGTAGATGCTGCCGTGCTCGTAGGGGCTGATGTGGATGCCGTAGGCAAACAGCTCCCCGTTTTTCACGGTGCAGAACGAATCCTTCAGATTGACCGTGCCCGCGCGGATGGACTTGACCTCGGTGCCGAAGAGCTCCACACCAGCCTCGAACCGCTCGAGCACGAAATAGTCATGCAGGGCCTTGCGGTTGGCCGCGACCTGCTTGACGCCCTTGGCTCTCGGCATGGCGGGGACCTCCTTCGTGCGAAATCGTGGATATAGTTTACCACATCCGGCGGCAAATGAAAAGAGCGAAATCAGCAGAAATAACGCCGAAGCGTTTCGGCGGCGTTGCGCCGGGCGATCACATCTCCGTGTTCGCGGATGTGCGCATACAGTGCGACGGTACACGGCAGCACCTCGCCGAACTCGAACACGGCGTTCGGCAGCAGCGTGTCCTCTGCGTGTGTGAACAGCTCCCAGCCGCCGGCTATGTACACCACGTCCGAGTCGATCCCCTCAGGAAAGCAGCCGAGCGCTGCGGTCAGATCGGCAAACGAGCCGAAGCGAAACCGGCGCGGCGGGTCGGAAACGGGTCTTGCGATGAGCAGCACCTCCTTTTCGGCGTCGGCAGACGCCGCGTACTACTCAAAATATATGGCATTCCGGCCGGGAATATGGTATCATGCCAGAGAAGAAGGAGTGGTGGTTCATGGAACTGATCGAAGAAAAACTCAAGCCCGTCACAAGCTACCACGGCGTGATCGTCAACGTCCGGCTCGACGAGGCGCGTCTGCCCGACGGCAGCCTGGCCAAGCGCGAGGTCGTGGAGCATCCGGGCGGCGTGACGGTGCTGCCGCTGGAGGATGACGGCACGGTCTGGTGCGTGCGGCAGTACCGCTATCCGTTTTCGCGCACGCTGCTCGAGGTGCCGGCCGGCAAGCTCGAGCCGGGCGAGGCGCCGGAGCTGGCTGCGGCGCGCGAGCTCTCGGAGGAGACGGGGCTGACTGCGGGCAGACTGCAGTATCTGGGCGCGAACTTTACCTCGCCCGGCTACTCGCAGGAGGTGCTGCACATCTACCTTGCGCGCGATCTGCACCACGGCGCGGCGCACCTTGACCCTGGAGAATTCCTGAATCTGGAGCGGCATCCGCTGGATGCACTTGTGCAGATGGCGCTGGATGGCGAACTCTGCGACGGAAAAACGACGGTTGCCCTGCTGAAAACGCAGCTTTTGCTCGCGCGCGAGCGCGGCGAGGCGGCAAGTGGCGGGTTGTGATTGCTTTTCCGCGAAAAGCATGCTATAATTCATCGTTAGGTTCCGCTAAAATCGGGCAAGCTACGCACGGAGCGTATTTGCCCGGCCACAGATGCGGAGCTGCACTCTGCTTTCGCAGCATGAGAGGTGTCAAATAGTTTGGATAGATATGTAATACATGGCGGCAGACCCCTGCACGGGGAGATCGAGATCAGCGGCGCGAAAAACGCGGCCGTGGCGATCATCCCGGCGGCTCTGATGGTCGACGGTGTCTGCCGGATCGAGAATATGCCGCAGATCAGCGACGTGGATATGCTCCTGAAGATCCTTCAGGGGCTGGGCGCGCGTGTGGAATACCTCAGCCCATCCGCCGTCGAGATCGACTGCACGCAGGTGCGCTTTACCGAGCCGCCGTATGACCTGATGCGCAAGATCCGCGCGTCGTACTACTTCATCGGCTCGATGCTCGGCCGCTTCGGCTCGGCCAAGACGACCATGCCCGGCGGCTGCAATTTCGGCGTCCGGCCGATCGATCAGCACATCAAGGGCATGACCGCGATGGGCGCAAACGTCGAGGTGAAAAACGGCTTTGTCTACGCCGACACGCCGGACGGCCGCCTGCACGGGGCAAAGGTATATCTGGATAAGGTCTCTGTCGGCGCGACGATGAACATCATCATCGCGGCGACGCTTGCGCGCGGCCGCACCGTGATCGAGAACGCGGCGCGCGAGCCGCACATCGTTGACCTTGCCAACTTCCTCAACTCCATGGGTGCCGACATTCGCGGCGCCGGCACGGATTCCATCCGCATTCAGGGCGTCGAGCGCCTGCACGGCGGCACGTACAGCGTCATCCCAGACCAGATCGAGGCGGGCACGTATATGACGGCCTGTGCTGCGGCCGGCGGCGAGGTGCGCCTGACGAACGTGATCCCGCGCCATCTCGAGTGCATCAGCGCAAAGCTGCGCGAGATGGGCGTGACCGTCGTCGAGGGCGGCGACAGCGTGCTCGTGCGCAGCAACGGCCGCCTGCGCCATACGAACGTCAAGACCCAGCCGTACCCCGGCTTCCCGACGGATATGCAGCCGCAGATCAGCGTGGCGCTGTGTCTGGCCGACGGCACGAGCGTCGTGACCGAGGGCGTGTATGACAATCGCTATAAGTACATTCAGGAGCTGGCACGCATGGGCGCGGACGCGCAGGTCAGCGGCTGCACCGCCGTGCTCAACGGTGTGGAGGGTCTGCACGGCGCGGAAGTCCGGGCGTGCGACCTGCGCGCCGGTGCTGCCGTGGTCATTGCGGGCCTGTGCGCCGCGGGGGAGACCGTGGTCACGGACATCCACTTTATCGAGCGCGGCTATGAAAACTTCGTCGGTAAGCTGCGCAGCGTCGGCGCCGACATCGTGCTCGAGCGCGACGATGCCGAGCAGTGCGTGGCCGCTGCCGAATGAACATTGCCCTGTTTGCCAGCGGCTC
>OGPS01001571.1_pt1 | contig 16326 bp, 6 predicted proteins | sample 1552931 | NCBI WGS metagenome assembly OGPS01 (sample SAMEA2580252, study PRJEB22360) | human gut metagenome | biome: human gut; feature: human-associated habitat; material: faeces | place: Denmark | collected 2008/2010 | reverse complement strand
CGGCTCGGTGCCGGACGGACGCAGCAGCACGCGGCCAGTGTCGCCCAGCAGCTTCTCTTCGCGTTCCACCGCGGCCTGCACCTTGGCGTTGGTCTTGGCGGCCATCTTGTCCACGTTCGGCACGTTGATGAGCGTCTGCGGCAGCTGCGGGAAGTCGGCGGCCAGTTCCTTCAGGCTCTTACCGGATTTGACGACCTCGTTGCACAGGGTGAGCGCGGTCAGGGTGCCGTCGCCGGTGGTGGCGAATTCACGGTTGATCACGTGGCCGGACTGCTCGCCGCCGAGCGAATAATCGCCTCGCAGCATCTCCTCAAGCACGTAACGGTCGCCCACGTTGGTCTGCACGGTCTTGATGCCCATGGAACGCAGGGCCAACTTCAGACCGAGGTTGCTCATCACCGTCACGACGAGGGTGTCATGGTTGAGCTTGCCCGCGTTCTTCTTGGCGCGTGCCAGAATGCCCATGATCTGATCGCCGTTGACCATGTTGCCGTCCTCATCCACGGCAAGGCAACGGTCGGCATCGCCATCGAAGGCAACGCCCATGACGGCGCCGGAGGCCTTGACCATGGCCTGCAGCTGCTCAGGATGGGTGGAGCCGGCGTTCTTGTTGATGTTGTAGCCGTCCGGCGACGCGTTGATGACGGTCACGTCGGCGCCGGCGCGGCGCAAGGCTTCCGGAGCGACCACGGACGTGGCGCCGTTCGCGCAATCGGCCACGATCTTCAGGCCCTTCAGCGGCGTCGGCTGCGACTTGTCCGGACCGACCGGCGCGATGGCGGAAACCAGATGGTCGATGTACAGGTTGGTTGCGGTGGCGGTGTCATGGCTGACACGACCCACGCCGGCGCCGGTAGGACGATCCCAATCCTGGCCGAGCACCGCTTCGATCTCGTCTTCCTTGGTGTCGGGCAGCTTGAAGCCGCCGCGGGCGAAGAACTTGATGCCGTTGTCGGGCATCGGATTGTGGGATGCGGAGATCACCGCGCCCATTTCCACGTTGAGCACGGACGTCAGGTATGCGACGCCCGGCGTCGGGATGATGCCGGCGTCGATCACGTCGAAGCCGCCAGCGGACATGCCAGCGGACAGTGCGGCGGCGAGGAAATCGCCGGAAACTCGTGTATCACGACCGACCAGCGCACGGCGACGGCTTTCGAATTCGCTCCGCTCGTCATCACCCAGCACGCGCACCGCGGCGTCACCCAAATCGAGCGCCAGCTGTGCCGTCAAATCCCTATTCGCCAATCCTCGAACGCCGTCGGTTCCGAACATACGTGGCATGAGTCTCAAATCCTCGCTATCTGCAAACGATATTTCCGTGACCTATCGTACTCAACCGTGCCGCCGAAACCAGCAGGTGACGACGCAATCGCATAACACTTCACAATTCAAAGCATTTCACGGCGCGCAATGCCCTTTTCGTGTCGCACGACTTTGATTTCAAAGCGGAAAATCAAGTCGTGCGGCAACACTTGATAAAGAAATACCCCCTAACTATCATTTTCCGTTGAAAATCAGCGAAAAATAAGAGTTAGAGGTTATGAAAGCCAGCACGCTTGTCGCACAACTTTGAAAAATGCCTCCAAAATCAAATTCGTGCGACGACATGACGGACTCTAAGCATGAACACTCCGGTCGTTCCGGTTTCCAGACGGAATCATTCCGACTCTTAAACGGAATCATGCCGGCTTGGAGTGTGCGGAACGTTCAGATCGTTCGAATCGCCCCACATACTCCAAGCGCCATCAGAAAAGCGCTATCAGAGCGCGGCGTTGAAGTCGCGCACTTTCAGCGTGCGGTGAGAAGCCTCGACGTTGCCACGCACAATGCGCTGCAAGGCGTTGTCCGCGTCCTTATGGGAGGCGAGCCAGGCGTCACCCAGCTCCACGAGCTTCGCCGGATCGGCATAGCCCGGATACAGGCCTTCGAGCAGCGCTTCCGCCATGTGGAAGGTCTTGTGCTCCCAAATCCAGTCGGCGACCTCGAAATACTTCTCGGCGTACGGTTCGGCCAAGTCGGCGCGCGGGGTGGCCGCGAAGCCACCGGCCACAGCCTCAAGCTGCATGTTGGTCAGCTCGTCGTTGTGCAGGGCCTCGTTCCAAGCCCATGCCTTCGCTTCGGCGGTACCGGCCACGGCGCGTGCGCCATAGGCGAACTCACGGTTCTCGGTGGTTTCGCGCTTGGCCAGTTCGGCGTCGATTCCCGCCTGGTCGATCGCGTTGACGGTGCTCAGCGCGTTGATGATGGTCCAGCGGAAGTTGTTGTCGATTTCCAGACCGTCGAATGCCACGGAACCGTCGAGCAGGCCCTTCGCGTTGGCAACGAACGCCTCGTCGCCCGGCTCGCCGTAGCCCAGGTAGGCGGTGACGAGCTGGAACTGTTCGTCGGAGCCGGCCTTGGCCTGACCCGCCAGCTTGAACAGTTCGGCGGCCACATGCTTCACGATCTCGGCACGCTCTGCCGGAGCGGTGTAATGCCATGCGGTGGTGCTGACCTGTGCCAACGCGTAACGGAAGGTGGTGGACTCGTGTTCGGTGGCGAGCGCGGCCAGCGAGGTGTCGATGAACTGGCGTGCCGGCAGTTCGCCGTCGCGGGTCATGTCCCACAGGGCGAGCCAGATCACGGAACGGGCGAGCGCGTCGTCGAAGCGGTACAGGTTGCTTGTCGCGAATGCGAGGCTCTTGTCGTCGAAACGCAGCTTCGTGTAGGTCAGGTCGTCGTCATTCACCAGAATCAGCGACGGACGTGCCTTGCCCGCGGCCGCGTCGACGACCGTCAGTTCGCCGTCGACGTCCAGTTCGAAACGGTCGGTGCGCACGATCTTGCCGGTTTCCGGATCCTCGTTGTAGAAGCCGACGGCGAGACGGTGGGCGCGCAGCACGGGATGCTCGGCCGGAGCGGTCTGGCGCAGGGCGAGACGCTTGATGGTGCCGTCCTCGTTCTCTTCGACTTCGGTGGCGATGGTGTTGATGCCGGATTCCTCAAGCCACTGGGCGCTCCACGCCTTCAGGTCGCGGCCGGAAGTGAGTTCCAGTTCGGCGAGCAGGTCGGCGAGGGTGGCGTTGGAGTAGGCGTGCTTGTTGAGGTAGTTGTTGATGCCCTTGAAGAACTTCTCACGGCCCACGTAGTACACGAGCTGCTTCAGCACGGAGGCGCCCTTGGCGTAGGTGATGCCGTCGAAGTTGACGTAGGTGTCGTTGAGGTCGTTGATCGGGGCGACGATCGGGTGGGTGGTGCTCAGCTGGTCCTGATTCAACGCCCAGCTCTTTTCGCCGGAGCTGAAGGTTGCCCAGGCGTCCTTCCATTCGGTGGCTTCGGCGGTGGCGAGGGTGGACGTGAACTCGGCGAAGGATTCGTTGAGCCACAGGTCGTTCCACCACTTCATGGTCACGTAGTCGCCGAACCACATGTGGGCGAGCTCGTGCAGCACGGTGACGACGCGTCGTTCCGCATAGGCGTCGGTGACCTTGGATTCGAACACGTACTGGTCGCGGATGGTGACCATGCCGATGTTCTCCATGGCGCCGGCGTTGTATTCCGGCACGTAGATCTGGTCGAACTTGGCGTACGGGTACGGCACGCCCCAGGTCTTGGCGTAGAAGGCGAAGCCTTTCTTGGTGATGTCGAACAGGTAGTCGACGTCCTTGCTGAAGGCCTTGGCGAGCGCCTGGCGGCAGTACATGGCCATCGGCACGGTGCGGCCGTCCTCATTGGCGTATTCGGTGTGCCATTCGGCGTACGGTCCGGCGCAGATGGCGGTGAGGTAGGAGCTCATGGTCGGGGTCAGCTCGAACACCCACAGCTTGGTGGTTTCGGCGGCGTGATCGCCGAGCGTGCCTTCCTCGGTGACGGTTTCGTTGTCGGTCACGGAGGAGGTGGGCATGTTGGACGTGACGATCCAGGATTTGGCGGCGAGCACGGAGAAGTCGAACACGGCCTTCAGATCAGGCTGGTCGAACACGGCGTAGACACGGCGGGCGTCCGGCACTTCGAACTGGGTATACAGGTAGACGTTGCCGTCGGACGGGTCGACGCTGCGGTGCAGGCCTTCGCCGGTGTTGGAGTACTGGCACATCGCCTTGACGGTAACCTCGTTGTGCTCCTTGAGGCCCTTCAGCTCGATGCGGCTGTCCACGTACGCTTCAGCCGGGTCGAGGGTTTCACCGTTGAGGGTGATTTCGCTGACTTCGTTGGCGATGAGGTCAAGGAAGCTTGACTCCCCCGGCTTCGCGTCGAAGGTGATGGTGGTTTCGGAGCCGAAATCCTTGGCTCCGCGGGTCAGGTCAAGCTTGACCGTGTAATGGATTGGCGCGGCGATGATGCTTTTGCGTTCTTCCGCTTCGATTCGGGTGAGGTTTGCTCCTGGCATGTCACTCCTTCTTTCTGGTAACAGAAGGCGGCGCGATCAGTTGTGCCGATCACGTCGCCTTGATTCAATTTATGGTAAATTTACGGCTTATTTCGCGGCGTTCAGTCCCATCGCGTCGTCCACGTCCTGCGCGATGTCGGCGACGACGGGGACGATCATCGGCTTGCGGTGCAGCTGTCGTGCCACCCAGCCGCCGAGCGTGCGTCGCATGATCTGCTGCAGCTTGTAGGTGTCGCGCGTGCCCTGCATCATCGCGTCCTGCAGCTGCTCGACGATCTGGTGACGGACCTTGTCGAACTCGCTTTCGTCTTCCGCGACCGCGTTGAGGTAGATCTTCGGGCCGGTGATAACATCCGCGGTTTCGGTGTCGACGACCACGAAGCTGGACACGAAGCCTTCGGTGCCGAGGATGCGGCGCTTCTCGAGTTCTTCGTCGGTCAGTTCGCCGACGGAATCGCCATCGACGTAGACGTAGCCGCACGGCACGGAGCCAACGACCGCGGCCTGGCCGTGGTACAGGTCGACGACGTCGCCGTCTTCGGCCAGCACGACGTTCTGCGGATCGACGCCGGTCTTGACGGCGATCATGCCGTTGGCCACCAAGTGGCGGTTTTCGCCGTGGATAGGCATGGCGCACTTCGGCTTGACGATGTTGTACATGTACAGCAGCTCGCCTTCGTTGCAGTGGCCGGAGACGTGCACGGCGGCGTTGTCTCGGTTGACCACGCGGGCTCCGAGCTGCACGAGCTTGTTGATGACCTTGTAGACGCCATGCTCGTTACCTGGGATCAGGGAGCTGGCGAGGATCACCGTGTCGAACTCGTTGATGGTGATGTCGCGGTGGTTGCCGTCGGCGATGCGGCCGAGTGCGGCCATCGGTTCGCCCTGGGAGCCGGTGCACATGAAGACGAGCTTGTCGTCCTGAATGTCGTTGGCCTGCTTCAGGTCCACGACGGTGCCTTCGGGGATGTGCAGGTAGCCGAGGTCGGCGGCGATGGACATGTTGCGCACCATCGAACGGCCGACGAACACGACCTTGCGGCCGTACTTGTGGGCGGCGTCCACCACCTGCTGCACACGGTGCACGTGGGAGGAGAAGCTGGCGACGATGATTTTGCGGGTGGCCTGGGCGAACGCTTGGTCAAGGGCCGGGCCGATGGAGGTCTCGGGCTTGACGAAGCCGGGCACCTCGGCGTTGGTGGAGTCCATCATCAGCAGGTCCACGCCCTTTTCGCCGATCTTGCCGAATTCGACGAGGTCGGTGATGCGGTGGTCGAGCGGCAGCTGGTCGAGCTTGATATCGCCCGTGTCGATCAGGGAGCCGGCCGGGGTCTTGACATAGACGGCCAGGGCGTCCGGGATGGAGTGGGTGACGTTGACGAATTCGAGGTCGAAGGGACCCACCTTGAGCTTCTCACGGCCGGCAACCTCAACCTTGGTGGGGTTCTGGTGGTGTTCCTTGCACTTGGCGTCCACGAAGGCGAGGGTCAGCTTGGAGCCGATCAGCGGGATGTCCGGGCGCAGCTTGAGCAGGTAGGGCACGCCGCCGATGTGGTCCTCGTGGCCGTGGGTGAGCACCAGGGCGTCGACCTTGTCGAGACGGTTCTTGATGTAGCTGAAATCGGGCAGGATGAGATCCACGCCCGGCTGCTCCTCCTCGGGGAAGAGCACGCCGCAGTCGATGAGCAGCAGGTGACCGTTGTATTCGATCACGTTCATGTTGCGGCCGATTTCACCCAAGCCGCCGAGCGGCGTGATGCGCATGGAGCCCTTGCGGTACTTCGGCGGGGCGATCAGCACGGCATCCTGCTGGGGTGCGGTGGCCTGCCGGGTGGCGTTGATCTTACGGGACGGCGTACGGCTGTTGGATCCGTTGGCGTTGCGGCCGCGCGCGGAACCGCGACGGCGAGAATTCGTGTTCTTGCTTGTTTTCTTTTGTTCTTGTGCCATAACCTTTTTGGGATTTCTGTTGTGGTGCCTCTGCTCTGTCATGCAGGGGCGGCGGGCTGGCAACCCGTATGCAGCGTTTCGGGCTTACAGCAGTCCGGCAGCGCGCATGCCCTCTTCAGCCTTGTCAAGCTGAGTGGCGTCGGGACCGATGTTCGGCAGACGCATGGTGGTGGAGGGGATAACGCCCTTGACCTTGAGCGCAGCCTTGGCCATGACGGCCTGATAGCCGTCGCCATTCAACGCGTGGACAAGGGGGGCGAGCTGGTTGGCGAGGCGACGGGCGGTAGTGATATCGCCGCGATCGAATGCCTGGACAAGCTGCTGCATGGGGTTGGAGGCGACGTGGGCAATCACCGAAATGATGCCGACGGCACCGATGGAGAGGAACGGCAGGAACAGGCCGTCATCGCCGGAATACCAGGCGAGGCCGGTGCGCTGCTGCTTCTCCACTGCGGCTGCAAGATCGCCGGTGGCGTCCTTGACAGCCTTGACGTGTTCAAGTTCGGCCAGTCGGTCGTAGGTTCCGACCTTGACCTTCAAGCCGGTACGGCCGGGAACATCGTAGACGATGATCGGCTTTTCGGCGGATTCGTCGACGGCCTTGTAGTGGCCGACGATACCGTCCTGCGAGGGGCGGGAATAGTAAGGCATGACGACGAGCACCGCGTCGGCACCCGCTTCCTGAGTCTGTTCGACCATACGCACGGTGTGTGCGGTGTCGTTGGAGCCGGCGCCGGAAATCACCGGAACGTCGACGACCTCCTTGACGGCCCTGACCAGCTCGACCTTCTCATCCATATGGGTGACGGGCGATTCGCCGGTGGTGCCATTGACCACCAGACCATCCGCGCCATCGGCGACGAGGTATTTGGCGAGCTTCTGCGCGGCGGCGAAATCGACGCTGCCGTCGGATTTCATCGGGGTGACCATAGCCGGCAGAATGCGGCCGAAAGGTGCTGAATCAAGAAGGTGCATGTCATGCTCGCTCATAGTGTTTACCGTACTTCCCATTGTGGACTCTTATACTACGTACCTTGATTGTTGCTGAATGCGTGGCATTATGGCCGGAGCCGGTGGCAATGCCGTGATGCGCGTCCCGGCGCGCTTCCCTGCCTGAAATGCGGGGGCAACTACTGGTCGACTGCGGGTCGATTACAGGTCGAGGAAGTGGTCGAGGCCGATGGTCAGGCCAGCCGGAGCGTCGCCGGCGAGCTTGCGCACGGCAAGCAGGACGCCGGGCATGAAGCTGGTGCGGTCGAAGCTGTCGGCCCGAATGGTCAGCTGCTCGCCGGCGTTGCCGAAGAGCACTTCCTCGTGGGCGTTGAGGCCGCGCAGACGCACGGCGTGCACGTGGATGCCGTCGACCACCTGGCCGCGTGAGCCGCCATCGGTTTCGGTGGCGTCCGGCACGGGGGCGAGTCCTGCGGCCTTGCGCGCTTCGGCGATGCCGTGGGCGGTGTGGATGGCAGTGCCGGAGGGGGCGTCCACCTTGGTGGGGTGGTGCAGTTCGATGACTTCGGCGGATTCGAAGTATTTCGCGGCCTTGGTGGCAAAGTAGTCGGCCAGTACGGCGGAGATCGCGAAGTTAGGTGCGATGAAGACCTTCTGGGTTTCGGGCTTCGGACCGTTGGCGATGGCGGATTTGACCTGGGCGAGTTTCTCGTCGGTCCAGCCGGTGGTGCCGACCACCACGTCCACGCCTTGGCCGATCAGGGTCAGCACGTTGTTCAGGCTGACGGACGGCACGGTGAATTCGACGACCACATCGGTGTTGTCGGTGGTGATCTGGGTCAGGTCGTCGCCGGCATCCAATGCGAGCGCCAGCTGCGTATCCTCGGCGTTGTTCACCGCTTCGACCACGTGCGAGCCCATGCGGCCCTTTGCTCCGACCACCGAAACCTTGATCATGTCTTCTTCCCTGTCTACCCGTACCTGCCCGGCAATGTACCCGGGACGTTTTCCAATCGGCAATCAGCCTATCACCGCCAATCCCCCGTCCACAGAATCAAGCCCCCTCTGACGAGCCGAACCGTGAAGTCGAGCTCCCTCTGATGAGCCGAACCGTGAAGAAAACGCCGGAGGCGTTTTTAGGTGAGGGCGAACGACAGTGAGCAATAATTCAGTTGGCTGAAAGCCATCATTAATTGCGTTCGAGCTGGACGCGAAGCGGACTGAGGGAGAGACCCCGGCGAAGCCGCCAACCATCCATCGGGCGTAGCCCGATCCCGTTTCACCCACGCCGCTTGGCCAAGGCCCATCCGGCCAACGCCAATGGCACGGACGCCAGCGTGAAGATGAATGGCAGCATCATGCCCACATGAGGGTTGGAGGCGTCAAGCACAATGCCGGCCACGGACGAGCCGATCGACGTGCCGACCGTGCCTGCGGTGGTTACCCAGCTCAGTCCTTCGGTCAGGGATTCCGCCGGCACCAGATCCTTGACGATGAGGTTGCCGGTGGCGAACGTCGGCGAGACGGTCAGGCCGGCGAGGATTTCGAAGACGCCCAGCAGGATGAGATTGTCCATTGACAACCGGAAGAACACGTAGCCGACGGTCAGCAGCGACAGGAACATCACCATATGCGCCCAATGGGAGCCTTTGAGTTGGCAAGAGCCGAACACCAGCGCGCCGATGCACGAGCCGACCGCGAACATCGCCAATTGCAGACCGAGGAAGGGCTCAAGTCCCATGGATTTCATGGTGGCGGTAATGGACACGTCGAAGGACGTGAAGCTCATATTGAACACGATGAACACGGCGAGCAACGGCAGTACGCCGGCATAGAGCAATACACTCTTGGGCTTGGCACCGCTGCGTTTGAGTTGGCGCAGGGTCAGCTGGTCGGCATCTTCGCTTGCAGCGGGGCTGCCGTCATCGTGCGCGGCCACGCTGACCTGTTCCACGATGACCGGCGGCTGGGTGGATTTCAGCGAGAAGAATATGGTGCCGCCGATGCCGCATGCCACGGTGGGCACGAACAGTTGGGATACCGGATGCACGGAGGTGGCCAGCCAAGCCGCCAGAATCGGCCCCAGAATAAAGACGATCTCGTCAATGGCGGCTTCCATGGCGTAGGCCGTGTTGAGCAGCTGTTCGCCATCTTCCACACCGCGCAACGCATAGGACCAACGGGTTCGGACCAATGCGCCGAATGAGAACTGCGTCAGACCCATGATGATGGCCAGGGCGAACAGCAGCGGAATCGGCACGCGCACCAACGCCGCGAAGGCGAAGGCGAGCATGGCCACGATCTGCACGGCGAGCGCAAGCCGGCCCACGCGGGCTTGGCCGAAACGGTCGAAGGCGCGGGCGTAGAACGGGGTGACGCAGCTCATGGCCAGCACATAGGCGGCGCTCATGGTGCCGGCGATGGTCCAATTGTCGTAGAGATGGTTGAGCGCCAGAACGATGCCGAGACTCATCATGGAAATCGGCAATCGTGCCACCGCACCGGACAGGCAGAACGCCTTGGCTCCGGGCAGCATGAACAGGCGCTGATAGGGCGAGTGGGCAGCGGACGACTTCGAAACCGCGCGAGTCGTGGACACAATAACTCCTTACTGGTGCGTTGTCCGGCACGTGCGCCCGCCCACACGTGCCATCCGAGGGGTAGCGGTTCCCAAGCAACGTCACGCGGCGCGTTTCAACCGCGGACCGGTACGTGGCCAGTCGTCTTCATCGTCGGAGATGCCTTGCGATGCATAAGGTCTCTCCGCCGGTGAAGGCCGTCCGATGCTGTACAGGTCATGAGCCTTTGGGCTCAGTCGTTGTCAGATTGTTCGGGAATGCCGGAGCTCAACTCGGTAAGGATTTCCTGTTTGGTTTTCGCGCGGGCGTGAAGCTCGCGCAAGCCCTCGTCGGGCTCACTGACATAGTAGAGAGTGGCGTCGATACTGTCCAATTCCACACCTTCGACCGCTGCCAGCAGCAGTCGGTACATGTCGAGCTGGGCGAGTTTGCGGGTGATGTCGTCTGGCTTGGTGGGCCGACGACCGGTTTTCCAGTCGACCACGGTAAAGCGTGCGGTGGTGCTGGACGGGTCAAGTCCACCGATGAATACCGCATCGAGTTTGCCATTGACCAGGCCCACGCCCGGCACGTCCACGACGATGGCACGCTCCGTCCACGCCGGGATGCGCTTGGCCCACGATGATTCGGCCAGTCTGCGCTGCCACGCCACCAGCTTGGACTCGGTGGCATTGTCGCTACTTATGGAAGTGGCGGAGGCGGCGGATACGGCGGATGCGGATTGTTGAGCCGTGGGCTGTGGGACAGCGGGCTGCCGTGTGGATGGCTTGCGGCATTGCCGCTCCCGTTCGGCCAAATCGGCCAACATGGCTTCCCGGGAAACGAATCCCGCATCCTGACCTGTATGCGGCATACTTGATTCGGCTTCATATGCCAGTACCGCTTCATCCGGCTTACCGGCATTGATGAATTGCTCAGCCCACGCATGGAACTGCGTGCCGGCCTCGGCCGCCGGAGACGATATGCGCGGAATCGGGCGGATAATGCTACGCCAGTAGAGGCGCTCCTCCCGTTCGTTCATGCCACCTACGCGGGCTTGCAGGCTTGTCACGTTCTGGCGTCCTGCAGCCAGAACGCGTTGCGCCTTGGCTTTGACTGCCTCATCAAGCGACTGGCCGCTGGCGGCATCGGCCATCAAATCGGCGTCGTCCACCAGCAATTGCGCCCGTTGCAGCAGTGGACCGGCGTCTTGGTGCTGCTCAAGTGACGAGGAATCTGCGGCGATAACATCGATGCCACGTGACAGCTGTTCATGCACTGCGTCGCTGAGGGTAGCCGGCCACGGCAATTCGACAGCGGCATCCGTCTGCGTAATCGGCGTCTGCCATGCCTCCCCCACCACGGCGTCACCGTATGCCGCGGCATGCTCTCCGATAAAGAACCCTTCGGGAGTGGCAATCGCTTCGCCTTGCGCCGAGATCAGCATGGGCTTCCCGGCATTGGCGGCTTGCAGCCGTTCCACACAGTCCTGAGCCGATATCGCATGTTCACGGGCTTGGAGCGCGTCATGCACTTCAAGCCAGAAATTGGATGGCTGAGCGGCGCGAGAGCCTTTGGGCACCACTGACGGGTCCCGCCCGGATTCGCCCGTATAGGCGCAATAGGTCATCAGGGCATCTTCTCGCGCACGGGTAAGCGCCACATACATCAATCGACGTTCGTCGGCATGCAGCCGGCGCCCATATTCCTCCGCCTGCGTCAAATACCAGCCGGATGCATCCACTTCTTCCACGCCATCGCCGAATTCGCGCATGGAGCCGAACACTTCATCATCAATAAGCTCCACATCATCCAAAGCCGCCAACGATGCGATGGGGTCGGCTTCCACATCGGCATCATGGGGGAATCGCGGCAGAATGCCGGCATCGGCACGCATAGGCACGGGTACGGCGGTGGGGTTGGTGAGCCAGGAGTCGGCGGTCTCATGATATTCGGGTGCGGTCCAGTGACCTTGCTCGGTGCCTCCCGTATGGTGCTCGTCCAGCACGATCTTGAGATGGTCGCCCTGATTGCTGGGGAATCCGACGGCGGTAAGCCCCACTACCGCAACGGCATCCCATTCCAACCCTTTGGACTGGTGTACGGTCATCAGTTCCACATCCACCGGAGCGTCAGGGAGACTGGCGGCTTCATCCTCCACCGAAGCCAGATGATCCACCCATGTGATGAACCCATGCAACGAGGGAGTTTGCTCAGCGGCAATCTCTTGCGTGTACGTATCCACCAAATCCACAATCGCATCCATAGGCATATGCGCCAAAGCGGGATTGGCGCGGTGCTGCGGATTATGCAGCACACCGGCCAATACGGTGTCGATGTCAAGATCCAACGCTTCTATGCCGGCGCGAATCACGTCGCCCAGTGGCCGCCCGACGGCATCATGCACCTGACGGAGCATCACCGCGGCCCGGGTTATGGCGTTGCGCCCGTGTGCGCTCAACCGTTCAAGCAGTTTTACCAGGTCGCCGCGTAGCAATACGTCTGGCAGGAATACCGCATTGGCCACCTGATCGCGGTACTCACGCACCACAGCCGCCCATTCATTCGCTGGTGTATCCGGTTGGGCAAGGCCGGCCTGCACCAATGCTTGGAAGCGTTGTTCCGTGTTCTGTTCTTCAGCAAAACGGGCCAACATGGTCAAATCCGCTGCGGACATGGTGAATCGTGGCGTGGCCAGCAAGCGCATCAGCGATCCCGTATCGGTGTGGTCGGCGGCCACGTGCAGCAACGCCATCAGATCGCGGATTTCCGGACGTTCCAACAGCGCGGAATAGCCGACCACGAATGTGGTCAATCCGGCCTGTTCCAATGCCGCCTGATATTCGGGCATATGTGATTTGGACCGAAACAGCACGGCGACCGGCGCTTTCTGTTCGCCCGGCATCTGTTCCTGTTGTTCGGCTGCGGAACGGTGCCGTGCGATGGCCGTCTTGCAGAAACGCACTACGGCGTCGATCTCCTGCCCGGCCGTGGCGAAGCCCAGTACTCCCAATGTTCCTTCGGGGGCATCAGGCATGGGGTCGAGCGATGAGACATCGACCTCACGCATCAATGAGCTGGAAGGACGCGACGGATTGGAGCGCAACGGCAGCGTGAGATTATTGGCGGCTTCGAGCACTATACGGCTGTTTCGCCTGGTGACGGACAGCGGGAATGGCTTGTATCCGGCAGACAGGTGGAAATCTTGCTGGAACATACGGAATGCACCAGGGCTGGCACCACGCCATGCGTAAATCGACTGGAACGGATCACCCACCGCGTTGACGGCGGACCTCTGTGACGCATCCACGTGGAACAGTGCTGCCAGCAGAGCGGCCTGCGTGGTGGAGGTGTCCTGATATTCGTCGAGCAGCACGTGGCTGTACCTGCGGCGCGTACGCTCTCCGATGGAGGGGAAGCGCTCGATAAGCTGATACGCGGCAATGGTGAAGTCGGAGAATTCGGCCATATTGCGTTCCCGCTTGGCTTGGGCATAGGCCTCCACCAGCTGGAGCAGAATATCGCGTTTGCGTGTGGTCTCCAGCAGCGCACCGCAATGATAGGTGCAGCGGGCGTGCAAATGTTCGGCACGGTCATCGAGCTTGGCTTGCCAGCTGGCGTCGGTATCTTTCTTCAGTCGTTTGATCTTGGGGATTTTCGGCTCGTCCTCGGGCATGGGTTCGTCTGCAACGGCTTGTTGCAATCGATTGATGAATGCCGAATCCCATTGCCGTACTCGATTGATCGCATCATCGAAGCTGGTGCAGCCGGCACCGATCATGGCACTGCCAATGGCATCCGACAACGCCAGAACACGGTTCGCCAAACTGGAGAAGGCGCCAAAATCCTCACTGAACGCCAGATCCATGTGACTGTCGATGACTTCGGTGGCCAGTTGAAGCGCTCCGGCTGCGCTCAATGGTTGCGTGTTCTGATCGAATCCGACAAGCAGTCCATATTGGCGCACGATGGTCTGGAAGAAGGCGTCATACGTGAAAATGGCCGGCTTGAGGAATGCCCGATCAGACACCGTGGCGGTCGTAGAGCCCGCCATATCACCGGCCACTGCGGCGGAGACGCGTTCCAGCAGTTCGCCTGCGGCCTTGCGTGTGAAGGTCAGGCCCAGGATGCGTTCAGGTGCCACACCTCGATTGATAAGCGCGATGATGCGTTGGGTCATCGTAAAGGTTTTGCCGGAACCGGCACCGGCAACCACCAATACGTCAGCATCGACTGGCGCATCGATGATGGCGGCCTGTTCCGCACTGGGAGTGAACGTGCTCATGCTTGCCTCGTTTCGAAAATCGTGTCGATCTGGCCTGCACAGGCAGGGCAGACGTTCTTCATACGGCAGAATCCGATATGGGTGTCTTGCGGATGGGCCTCGATGATGGCTGATCTGCTGGCCGCCGCGGCATAGAATACGCGGGCGATCATGGTCAGCGACCATAACGTCTGCGTACCGGCGAGCGCGGCGAATTGCGCCCACGCTTCGGCACTCACACCTTCGGGAGGAGTAGCCGGATCTATGGCGGGTATGTCGAAGAAACGGTTGGGGTCTTTATACCAGTATCGGGGCGTGAACGGTTCGGCATTCAACGAGCCATCAGTGAACAGCGGCGGCTGGAAGGCACCTTCCGGAGCGTAGCTTCTGGCTGGTGCCGCATTCTGCCCGACATGGAATAGCACGCTTTGGCTGATATGCGGCATTGCGGCAAGTGCCTTGGCACCGCGCGGCCCGTCTTCGGGGAACACGAGGCCAAGCTGATAGCACACGAGCTGCAAATCATTGAAAATCTGTTTGACCGTGGGCGTTCTGCCTGTTTTGTAGTCAATGAGGCGAATGCATTCGCCGCCGTCTGCGAGTACGCGGGTTTCCATACGGTCGATGCGCCCGGACAGTCTCACGGTCAGATGCTCGTCCATGCCTTCCGGCCACCCTCCGACCAGTGCTCCCATCAGACGGACCAGCGTGTTCCGACCGATTGGGTGCAGGCCGGGCACGGCATTGTATGCGTCGAGTATGTCACGCACATCGAATCGTGCGGCAAACTCCCGTTCGCATTCGGCACCGGCCAATGCGCCAATGCTGAAGTTGCTGGAGTTCTTGCCAAGATACGTTTCCGGATCGGCGTCGCTGCGCACAAAGTAATCGGCGATGTTGCGCAGGGTATCCGCCGCGGACTCGTCCTTACGGGTGGCCTCATAGCGGTTCCGGGTGTCGGCTATGGCATTCGGATCAGGACGTTTGCTCTGATAGATGGCATTAAGCCGTGCCGAGACAGCCTCGATGCGACGTTCCGTGCCGGCCGTGGAGTCCAAGCCCAGTGCGGCCAACGCCTGGGCATTGTGGGAAAGATGGTCCAGCCCTTCCTCGCTGCCTTGCTGCGCAACCGCATGGATGAGGGTTCCGAAACTGGTGGCCACGGAGCTGGGGCGAGGACCGGCGAACCGGTTCTCCAGCATCCAGCACACCGGGCACGCCCATAGGCTGTCGACCGCCGATGGAGATAAGGTGACCATGGGCGCGGCCTGCGCATCCGTCTTGCCTTTCCCTGTTTGGATACCGTCAGGCTGTACACCACCAGATGACGCGCTGTCGGATGAGGCACTGTCAGATGAGGTATCGCCAGATGACGCACCGCCAGATGACGCACCGCCAGATGACGCGCTATCCGATTGGGCCGGCGATTCCACAAACGCCCAGCTCTGCGGATTTGCGGCGCGCACACCATGCTCTAACAGGAGTGTCAACGCAATCGCGGCGTCCTTTGCGGCAGCCTGCTGCGGTTGAGCAGTGGCCAGAACCGCGCGGGCGGCGCTGACCAACCCACGTGGGTCGGCGTCCAATCCGGCCAGATCATATTCGGCGAATCCCGCATGTGCCCCCACTGTGGTGAAAGGCGCCTGTTGCCGGTTGCGCGGATAGTATTCCGGCAGATACCCGAAGAGAAAGTCCGAGGGGCTCATGCTGTCGTTCCATACCGCGCTGATCATGATTCGCCGTGCACGGGTCAGCGCGACCAGGAAACTCTTCTTCTCGCCCGACAATACAGCCGCGAACCGCGGATCATGCCCGGTTTTGTCGCTTTCTTCAAGCGCTCCCCTCAGCACGAGCTCGGCAAGGTCTTCACCACCGAACATGGTGTTGCGCCCGGCGAGGTTCGGCCACACGTCTTGCTGGACCACCGGTATCCACGCATATTCCCAGTGGCGTCCGGCCGCGCCTGCCGGCGTAGTCAATGTCACCGCGTCTTCCACCGGTCCTATGTGGGCCAAGGAATCGGCCTGCACTTCCATGCCCCGAACCTGTGCCATGAATGACGTGATGTCTCGACTGGCGGTGGAATCATCGGCGAACTGGAACAGGCGCATTGCCGCGTCCAGCCGGTCATTGGCCGTACGCCCCTCTGCCGTGTTGAATAATGCCGCACGCTGCCAGACCGGTGCCAGACCGGTGGCGTTCCACGCAACAGACAGCGCATAGCGCGGCTG
>OGPS01001566.1_pt1 | contig 16356 bp, 10 predicted proteins | sample 1552931 | NCBI WGS metagenome assembly OGPS01 (sample SAMEA2580252, study PRJEB22360) | human gut metagenome | biome: human gut; feature: human-associated habitat; material: faeces | place: Denmark | collected 2008/2010 | reverse complement strand
CTGTGCCCTTCATGATCTGGGCGATGTGTCTATACAGCTGGCTGATCCGCAGCTGCTGATCGGCATGAAGGATTCTGACCTCGCCACCCTCATTGAGCAGCGGTTCCTTGCAGAAAGCACGGACTCCTACGCCATCTACCAGCTCCGGCCCACCGAAGAAACCGATCAGCACCGATTTGCTCCATTTTCTCGGCTTTAGAAGCAGGGACTGACGGGGGACCGTAACCTCTATGAACTGGTACACACCGGCCCTGTGCTCCAGGGGGGCGGCTTCAAGGAGACGCCCGAGATTCTCAATGATCTGTTCTTCCGCTTCAATCACAATCATCCGGAAGGCTTCATCGGCCATTCTCTTTCCATAAGCGATGTCATCGCCGTTCGGAACAACGGTGAGCTGGGCTGCTTCTACGTGGATCGCTGGGGCTTTGAACCTCTTCCCGGTTTCCTCGATCAGCAGAATCCTCTACGTACTGCCGAATTGTCTACCGAGGATGATCTGAACATGATCGATGGGATCATCAACAATGGCAAGGCTCATGACAACGCAGACAAGGAGCAGAAGAAACCCTCCGTTCGCGAAAGGCTCAAGCAGCCCAAACAGACTCACACCACCAAGAAAAACATGCCCAGAAAGGCAGAAAGGGATATCTGAAATGAATCACGACTTTACCCATGACGAGCTGAACCTGCTCTGTGTCAACCTCGCAGCGACCCGCGAAGGCGCTATTCTGAACCTCGATGTTGAACTTCTGTACGTTGAAGACCGCAAAATGTCTGCGCTCTGCTACTCCGCCATCGAAAAGCTCGAAGAAATGAGCGATGAGGATTACACCAAAATGGTGGAAACTCTGTTCCCTGATTTTGACCCCATGGAGGAATAAATGACCGACAAAGCCCTTGTATACGCCAGGTTCGCGGAGGAAAAGGCAAAGGAGATCTCCACCTCACAGAAGGCATGGACTTCTTTCCTGTCAACCGTGTCGCGTGTGTATAAGTATAACTATTTTGATCAGCTGCTGATCCACGCTCAGCGCCCGAATGCCACCGCCTGTGCTCCTTATGAGGTATGGAATAACCGCATGAACCGCTATATCCGACGTGGTTCCAAGGGTATTGGTCTGCTGGACATCAGCGAAAACAGAACAACCGTTCACTTTGTATTCGATATTTCTGATACCGGTGAACGTGCCAATTCCAAGCAGTTCATTCCCTGGGAGCTGACTGCTGAAAACGAAACAGCTGTTCACCTCATGCTGTCAAGGGAATATGGTATTCCGGCAGATATTCCGCTTCCCGATCAGATCGAAATGATCAGCGCGCTCCTTACCCGAGATTATTGGAATGAGCACCAAAAAGAAATCGTTGACAAATTTGACGGTGCTTTGATCTCGTCGTATGATAGTAGTGAAGTCGGAGGAGCTTTCCGGAGAGCAGCTGCAGCAAGTATTGCCTATACCCTCATGATGCGCTGCGGCGAGCAGGTAGACCGCTATTTCCAGCCCGAAGATTTCCGGGACGTCTTCGTCTTCAATACCCCCACGACCATAGCTGCCGTTGGCTCCGCCGTCAGTGTCTGCTGCGGACAGGTTCTCAGGCAGCTTGAAAGAACAATCAATGAAGCAGAGAGGAGTCATGAAAATGAGCGAACTGACCTACATCCAGCACGGCGATTACCTGTACCCGAACCTGATCTCGGACGAGAAGCCGGTGGAACTGGGCAAGTACGGGAGGATGCGCAGGATGTTCCTGATCGAGCATCGCCCGGTCCTGCTGAACCAGCTGGTACTGTCGGGGAAGCTGTTCCCGCACCTCGCAGAGATCAATCAGACAGCAGAAGCGAGGCTGGAACTCCTGATGACGCAGCTGAAGGAGCAGAACGGCGTGACGGAGGAGCTGAAGGCTCGCGATCAGATGAAGTGGGTGGCCATGATGAACAGCCTGAAAGCGCAGGCGGAGGAGATCATCCTGACGGAGCTGGTGTACAGCTAAATCAGGAGCTTGCTGAACAGCTCAATCTCTTTGAAATGACGGTACCCCCTGAAGCAGAACAGATCATGTCCATAGATCAGGCGGAGAGCGCACCAGCGCCCTTCGCCTTTTCTGTTCACCAGAGCGATATTGATCAGATCCTGCGGGTTGCGGATAACACCCATGAGCACCGGATGATCATTGTCGCAGAGTTTTCAAAGCAGAAAACCCCGGAGGAACTGGCACCGATGCTCGCCCGTATTTATCATGGCGGCTACGGTATTGAAGGTGAGCATGGTCGTGTAGCTGCCTGGTTCGCGGAGGATGGCATTCATCTTTCAAGCGGTCGTGCAGCACGCCACCTCAAGACTACGCAGGTTGTAACCTGGGTGGAAGCTGCAAAGCGCATCAGCGAAATGCTGGCTGAAGGTATCTTTGCAACGAATGTGGAGGTAGCAGCGGCTCAAGCTCATGAACGACGTCTCCTGGCCAGCGGCTTGTGGAACATCGCCCGTTCCCTTTCTGAAGAAGCGAAGGAACGAGGCTCTCTCGCCTCCTTCCGCTACCCTGAACGTAAGCTGCCTGCGGAAGAAGAAGCCATTATTGAAGCCCGGCTGGCAGATCCAGAAATGCTTTCTATCATGATTGATGAATGCCGAACCTTCCGGGAGGCTTATCTTGATGACCGCACACTGATGAATTACCGGCTTCGCAATACCATGGATTCTCTGAGAGGCGTCATCGAGCTTGCGCTGCCTCGTGTCGAGTTTGATTCTGGCATGATCGAAATCCCCGCTTGCGGTCACTTCATCACTGATGATGAGATAGATGCTGTCCTTGGCGATGGCAGCAATGTCTATGAGAGCAAAATAAGAATCTTTGAATTTTTCAGTCAGCCCCATACAGAGAAAGAGAAGATTGATTTCTTAAAACATGAGTACGGGATCGGTGGGCGCGCTCCGGCTGTATCAGGTGCCCTGCACAGTGATGAATGGCACGACAGCAAGGGCATCCGTCTGAAAAAGCAGCCCTGTGAGGATGTCCTGATCAAGTGGAATAAGGTTGTTAAGCGAATTGATGACCTGATCCGCAAGGGACGATATCTGACGCCGGAGCAACTGGATGAAATAGAAGCTCGCCGGAACATGCATGAAGAACTCGAAAACATCATGGAAGAACCGGTAGTGGCAGAAGAAACTGCCCCTGATGACGAAGCAATTTCACTTCCCGAAAAGCCTGAAGAAGCGGCCCCCTCCGCCCTGGAACCTGCAGTTCGCACTATGGACTATCAGCTCCTGGATCGACTCCGCTCTGATTGCGAGTATTTCCTGGGGGCCGGGCAGCGGAATGAAGGTCAGCTCTGGGCTGGAAGCGTCCATGGGCAGATAGCAAAGATGCGTGAACTGTACGAGTCGCTTCCTGAAAAACCAGAATGGTTGACCGAAGCACAGATCGACAGCTATGCCGACCGCATGGCACCTCCCTATCTGGTGGTGGCGTATCATCATTTCGAAGGCGGCTTTGATGCAAAGATGGATTATCAGACCATCGACGCCGCCGAGAAGGCAGCACAGGGGTATATCAACGGCACAATGGAGATGGATGGTTTCCGCTACGATGGCGCAGCGGTGTACGACCAGTCCGAAAAACGCTACCTCCGCGTATATGGTGATTTCCCCGATACGCGGGCAATGGAGCAAGCAGCCGCAGCAGAACAGCCTCACACCGGGAGCGCAGCAGCCACCGTTGACACTCCGACGCCCGTAACCGAAACGCCATACCATGTCGGTGATACGATCTATCTGGATGATATGCCCTTCGTTATTGAAAGCATCGGGAAGTTCGATGTGCATATGCGTGATCCGAATGCCACTTTTCCGATCATGCGTGCCGAGAGCCGCGAGAGTCTTGCTTATCTTTTGACACTGGATCAGCGTAATGCTGCCTTTTTCTCTTCTGAACTACCTGCTGAAGCGGACGAGCATCCTGCTGACATTGCTGCCCCAGCCCCGCAAACACCCTCGTCAGAGCACACGTTCACGGTTGAAGCCGTACCTGAACATGCGATCATCCCTGAGAATTATCACATCATCGACGAACACCTGGGTGAAGGCGGTCCGAAGGCCAAGTTTCGCGGCAATGTCGAAGCGATACGCGTCTTGAAGGGACTTGAAGCAAGTGGCCGTCCTGCAAGCTCGGCAGAACAGGAGATCCTTGCCCGATATGTGGGCTGGGGCGGTCTGGCTGACGCCTTTGATGCTTCGAAGCCTGCATGGGCCTCCGAATGTGCAGAGTTAAAGAACCTTCTGACACGTTCTGAGTACGAAGCAGCACGGGCCTCTACCCTGAACGCGCACTATACCAGCCCCACCGTGATCCGGGCGATCTATGAGACCATTGAGCGCATGGGCTTCACAACGGGCAATATCCTGGAACCGGCAATGGGTGTGGGTAATTTCTTCGGCATGCTCCCTGCATCCATGGAAAGCAGCCACTTGTACGGCGTCGAGCTGGACAGTATCACCGGCAGAATCGCACAGAAGCTGTATCCCCATGCTGACATTACCGTAGCCGGCTTTGAAACGACGGATCGGCGGGATTTCTTTGATATTGCCATCGGCAATGTGCCCTTCGGCAACTATCAGGTCAACGATCCGGCCTACAATAAGCTTGGCTTCGCTATCCACGACTACTTTATCGCCAAGGCTATCGATCAGGTGCGACCTGGCGGCGTGATTGCGTTTGTTACTTCGCGCTACACCATGGACAAGCAGTCGCCTGATGTGCGTAAGTACATTGCCCAGCGCGCTGAACTGCTGGGCGCTGTCCGCCTGCCCAATAACGCCTTCAAGGCCAACGCTGGTACAGATGTCGTTACCGATATCCTCTTTCTTCAAAAGCGCGACCGCGCCATTGAGATCACGCCCGACTGGGTACACCTTGGCACGAACCCGGATGGGCACGCTATCAACAGCTATTTTGTTGACCATCCTGAAATGATCCTAGGCAACCAGACCAGTGTCAGCACTCAGTACGGCAAGCAGGACTTTACCGTCACTCCTATCGAAGGAGCAAACCTTGCTGTTCAGCTGGCACATGCCATGCAGAATATCACTGGCCACTACGAGGCAGCAGAGCTTCCCGATCTTGGTGAAGGTGAATCCATCCGCAAGACCATCCCAGCAGACCCTGATGTCCGGAATTACTCCTTTACGCTGGTCGGTGACGACATCTACTACCGTGAAGGCTCGATCATGGCTCAGCCTGATCTGAGTCAGACCGCTATGGAGCGTATCAGGGGCATGATCGGTCTGCGAGACTGTGTCCGCGAGCTGATTGATCTTCAGATGACAGACGGAACAGATGAGGAGATCTCGCTCAAGCAGGGCGAGCTGAACCGCCTCTACGACGCTTTTGCAGCCAAGCATGGTCTGATCAATACGCGGGCCAATGCACTGGCTTTCTCCAGCGACTCCTCCTACTACCTGCTTTGTTCGCTTGAAGTCATCAATGAGCAGGGCATCATGACCCGAAAAGCGGATATGTTCACCAAGCGAACCATTCAGAGAGCCCAGGTTGTCGATCATGTAGATACTGCCTCCGAGGCGCTGGCTGTTTCCATTGCGGAACGTGCCCGTGTTGACCTGCCCTATATGGCACAGCTGAGCGGTAAGTCTGAATCGGAGCTTGCTGAGGAGCTGACAGGTGTCATATTCCGTGTCCCATTTTCCGTGGATGAATACGTCACAACAGATGAATACCTTTCCGGCAATGTGCGTCAGAAGCTACGTGAGGCAATCGCTGCTGCCGGCAGCGACGCCTCATTCGCACCCAATGTGACGGCTCTGCAGGCTGCACAGCCTAAAGACCTGGATGCGTCTGAAATTGATGTCCGTCTGGGCGCTACCTGGGTAGACAAGTCCTATATCCAGCAGTTCATGTGGGAGACTTTCTCCACGCCTCTGTATCTGCAGCGTGGCATTCATGTCAATTTCTCTCCCCACACAGCAGAATGGAACATATCCGGAAAGACGTCCATATCTGCGAACAACGTTGCCGCCTATGTAACTTATGGCACAAGCCGTGCCAATGCCTATCACATCCTCGAAGATACACTCAATCTCCGCGACGTCCGTGTCTACGACATTGTTGAGGACGAGAACGGCAAGGAGAAGCGCGTCCTGAATCAGAAAGAAACAACCCTCGCGCAGCAGAAGCAGCAGGCCATCCGAGACGCTTTCCGTGAATGGGTATGGGAAGATCCTACCCGACGACAAGACCTGGTACAGACCTACAACGAGCGCTTCAATTCGATCAGACCCCGCGAATACAACGGCGAGCATATAACCTTTGGCGGCATGACTCCCGACATCAACCTCCGTGAGCATCAGCGAAATGCTGTTGCTCACATTCTTTATGGCGGAAACACCTTGCTTGCCCACGTTGTTGGCGCTGGCAAGAGTGTGACACGTTCGCAACTGAAAAGGTTGCGCACAAGTCAATAGAATTGGGAACCAGAAAGGAGTCCCTGAAAAGACTTGGAGAACTAATATTCCGATAGGTGGAATGATGGGGTAACGCCCTGAAACGCCTACCTTATAAACTGCGATATGCGGCAGTCCTCTGTAACAAGGAATGCGGTATAACGCTCGCGAAAGTCGGCGGAAATGCACCCAAACGGATTATGCCGCGGAAAGCGTCCCAGCGGTGGGATGTGTGCATGATACGCCGGAGGTCTACAAACTGCCTATGGTCAGAATGTCATGATGACTGACGAAATCCCGAATGTACGGGTCTAAAAGGCGCAGGAGCAGAAATGTTCCTTTCCGATTACGGAAGTATGTGAGGATGAGTAAGAATTTTTACTATGAAAGTCCTTGCGGTGTTACAGGCACCGCCCAGCATACAGGCTCAGAGGGACACCTAAGGGCAGATATGTACAGATAGGAATATTGGAACGTGGAAAAACTGGAACACGGAGCTGGTTACGGGCGATGAGGTGTTGGATTGGAAGTCGCATTGCGTATAACAATTCTTTATCCAGTTGAGAGAGATGGCACAGTACCGAGAAAGCCGTGGAAACACGGTGACGGGATAGCCATTAGTCGTCAGCAAACAATCAATTGAGAACTATACAGACACAAAGGTTCGAGTATGACTAAGAAAAGCGAAATCCTCTCATAAGGAGGAAAGTACCTGACTTTGGCAAACAAGAAGAAACCCTTAAAGAAACAAAAAATCCGCAACGCTGAATACTACGATATGCAGTTTGTTTTTGACGAACTGTATGCAGCGAGTGTCAAGGGGCAACGGTTTCGCCATCTGATGGAACTGATAAAGCGCCCTGAAAATATCAAGCTGGCATACAGGAACATTCGCAAGAACAGCGGCAGTCGAACGGCGGGTGTGGACAACAAGACAATAAGCGATTTGAACAAGTGGAACGAAACTGCACTGGTTGACCATGTTCAACGAAAGCTGGACTGGTATGTTCCCAATGCTGTCCGCAGAGTGGAGATACCCAAAGACAACGGGAAAACCCGTCTCCTTGGAATCCCGACGATTATGGACAGGCTCATTCAGCAATGTGTTCTGCAAGTATTAGAACCTATCTGTGAAGCAAAATTATTCAAGCGAAGCAATGGTTTCAGACCAAATCGCAGTGCGGAAAATGCTATTGCCCAAGCAGAAAGAATGATACAGGGCGTAGGCTGCCATTACGTCATTGACATAGATATTAAATCATTCTTTGACAATGTGGACCACGGAAAACTGCTGAAACAGATGTGGACACTTGGAATCCGGGATAAAAAGCTGCTGTCTATTATTTCTGCTATGATGAAGGCGGAAGTGGCAGGAATCGGCTTCCCGGAGAAGGGTACGCCGCAGGGCGGCATCATTTCTCCGCTGCTGTCAAACATCGTTCTGAACGAATTGGACTGGTGGATTGTCAGCCAGTGGGAAGAAATGCCCACCCGAAGGAACTATGTACACAGAATCTATGCGAATGGAACGCCTGACAAAAGCAATACTATCCGTACCCTGCGCAATTACACCAGACTGAAAGAGTGTTATCTTGTCCGCTATGCAGATGACTTCAAAATCTTCTGTAAAAAGCGTACAGATGCGGTCAAGCTGTTTGCAGCTGCAAAGCAATGGCTTAGAGAGCGTCTTGGGCTGGAAATCAGCCCGGAGAAATCAAAAATCGTAAATTTGAAGCGCCATTGCTCCGAGTTTCTGGGCTTTAAGCTGAAAGTCCGAACGAAGGGAAAGAAGCCTGACGGACAGCCGCGGTATGTGGTAGAAGCGCATATCAAGGACAAAGCATTGCTGAAAATCCGGGAGAAAAGCAAAGAAATCATAGGACAGCTGCGGCAGACCTATGATAAAAGGATGGAATATCGTCTGATACAGAAATACAACTCCTATGTCATGGGCGTTCACAACTATTACTGCATTGCAACCCATGTGAACATGGACTTCCATAAAATCGCTTTCGATGTCAAAAAGAGCCTTTACAACAGATTGAAGCACAGGCTGCAAAAGAGCGGTCAAATCACGAACAGGTATATCAAGGAGAAATATGGCACGAGCCGGGAAGTGCGCTACCTGAATGGTCACGCAATCGTCCCGATTGCCTATGTTCAGCATAGAGTTCCTATGGACAAGAAAAGTCGGGTAAATAAGTACACGCCAGAGGGTCGCGTTGAGATTCATAAGAATCTTGCCAGTATCAATATGGCAGTCCTCTATCACCTGATGAATCGTCCGTGCGGTAAGCAGAGTGTGGAATATAATGATAACCGCATTGCACTCTATGTTGCTCAGAAGGGAAGATGTGCTGTATCTGGAGTGGAACTGGATGCAAGTCAAGTGGATTGTCACCACAAAAAGCCGTTGGTGCTGGGTGGCGATGACAGTTACTCAAACTTGATTATTGTTTCCGATGCAGTTCATATCCTCATTCATTCCAGCAATGAGCGTACCATCCGAAAATACCTGAAAGTGCTGAACCTTGACCCAAAGCAGCTGGCAAAGCTCAACAAGCTTCGTGTAATGGCAGAAATGCCGGAACTCGTTTTCTAAAGGGCAAATCTGTTTGATGTATAGATTGTCACAAAATTGCTGACGATGGAAAGCCGTGTGATGGGAAACTGTCACGCACGGTTTGGAGCGGGGGAAAATCTGGAGGAAGGGATGTACAATTTACGTTTGTATACTCTGACCTAAGGATTACCTATCGCTATCCTACGAGATGATTGCCGCTGCCATGGAGTCCAAGCGTCTGGGGCTGTGCAGAAAGAGCATGATTGTTGTCCCGAATCATCTAACAGAGCAGTGGGCCAGCGAGTTTTTGCGTCTGTATCCTGCTGCAAACATCCTTGTTACGACGAAAAAGGACTTTGAGAAGGCTCATCGCAAGAAATTCTGTGCCCGGATCGCGACAGGCGATTATGATGCCGTCATCATCGGCCACAGCCAATTCGAGAAGATCCCGATCTCCCAGGAGCGCCAGGAACGGCTAATTCAGGATCAGATTGACGAGATCACCGATGGCATTATGGAGCTGCAGCACAACTATGGAGAGCGTTTTACCATCAAGCAGTTGGAAAAGACACGCAGGCAGCTGGAAGTCCGTCTGCAGAAACTCAAGGCTGATCGCAAGAAGGATGATGTAGTCACTTTTGAGGAATTGGGCGTTGATCGCCTCTTTGTAGATGAGAGCCATTCGTTCAAGAACCTGTATCTTTACACGAAGATGCGTAATGTTGCTGGCCTGTCCACCACTGAAGCCCAGAAATCCTCCGATATGTTCGCAAAGTGCCGCTATCTGGATGAAATCACCGGCAACCGTGGGGTGATCTTCGCCACCGGCACACCTGTCTCCAACAGCATGACCGAGATGTACACCATTCAGCGGTATCTACAATATGAATCCTTGCGCCAGAACAACATGACCCACTTTGATGCCTGGGCTTCGACTTTCGGTGAGACCACTACTGCTATTGAGCTGGCTCCGGAAGGTACTGCCTACCGAGCCCGTACCCGCTTTGCGAAGTTCTTCAACCTGCCTGAGTTGATGACCATGTTCAAGCAGGTAGCTGATGTGAAAACGGCAGACCAGCTCAATCTGCCTACTCCCACCCCTCATTTCGAGACAGTTGTGGTCAAACCAACCGCAGAACAGCAGCGCATTGTAGAGTCCCTGTCCGAACGCGCAGCAAAGGTTCACGCTGGCTCTGTTGATCCCCACGTTGACAACATGCTCAAGATAACATCTGACGGCAGGAAGCTCGGTCTGGATCAACGTCTGATCAATCCCCTACTCCCGGATGATCCTGGCAGCAAAGTCAATACCTGTGTGGCCAACATCTACCGGATCTGGGATGAAGGACAGGAGCAACGCCTGACACAGCTGGTTTTCTGTGACCTTTCAACACCCAAGAGCGCTGGCTCTGAGCACACCGGCGAGTTCTCCGTGTACGATGATATTCGAGCCAAGCTGATCGCCCGTGGTGTTCCGCCTGAACAGATCGCATTCATTCATGACGCCAATACAGAAATCAAGAAAAAGGAGCTCTTTGCCCGCGTCCGCTCCGGCGACGTCCGTGTACTGATCGGCAGCACTGCCAAGATGGGCGCAGGTACCAACTGCCAGGATCGACTCATAGCCATACACGACTGTGATTGCCCGTGGAGACCGGGTGACCTCGAGCAACGTTCTGGCCGCATCATCCGGCAGGGTAATATGAATCCGGATGTGCATATCTACCGCTATGTTACTGAAGGAACCTTCGATTCGTATCTATGGCAAACAATCGAATGCAAGCAGCGGTTCATCAGCCAGATCATGACCAGTAAGTCCCCTGTGCGAGCCTGCGATGACGTGGATGAAGCTGTTCTGTCCTATGCGGAGATCAAAGCACTGTGCGCCGGCGATCCCCGTATCAAAGAGAAGATGGATCTGGATGTTGATGTAGCAAGGCTCCGACTAATGAAGGCAGACCACAAGAGTAAGCAGTATAAGCTGGAGGATCAGCTTCTTCGCTATTTCCCTGCCGCTCTCAAAACCCAGCAGGGTTATGAAGAAGGTTTCCTGCACGACCTTGATACGCTTGCAGCACACCCAGTTCCCGAAAAAGACTTTGTGGGAATTGAGATATGCGGTGTCAGCTATACAGATAAAGAAGCCGCTGGCAAAGCCCTGATTGCCTGTATGAAGGACGCAGCAAAGGGCGATGCCATTCCTGTCGGGCACTACCGTGGGCTGGAGCTTCAGATGTTCTACGATACCTTTGGGAAAGAGTTCAAGCTGACTATGCAGGGTGCTATGACCCATACGGTCACGCTCGGTTCTGATCCCAAGGGCAACCTGCTGCGAATGGAAAACGGTCTTGCAACCATTCCCGCCCGCCTGGAAGTCGTGCGCTCTGAGATCGACAACCTCCACCGTCAGCAGGAAGCAGCTCAGACAGAGGTAAAGAAGCCCTTTCCGCAGGAAGAAGAGCTGAAAATCATAAGTTCCCGATTAGCAGAACTGGATGCAGCCCTTAACATCGGAAACGCAGCCACTCCATCCGAACCAGCTGAAGATCGCATCGCCAAGCAAACACGCCCTGCTTGCTTACCTACCACCACTCATCATCGCTCAGTACAAACCAAGAAAACACGCCAGGAGGTGAGATAATGAGCATTCATGATGATATGAAATCCATTCCCATTTATCCGCATACCGGTGCGTATGCGCACGCCAATGGCGAGATTGCCCAGTTCCGCGAATCGAATCTCGCCAACATCGCTTGCAAAGCAGCCATCGAAGCGTCCATAGCCAAACACTTTGATGGAATGCACCTGAACCCCAAGGCTGTATCCGAAGTGATGGATGTGTTCGGTCCTGAACGCACCCAATACGTTCTCGCCAACACAGTGCAGATGCTCAGTTGGGATGGTCGTTTCTCCCGGGACAATAAAGCATGGGCCGTGAAGGTCGATGTTGTCGAAGACATTACTGCCGGTCATGATCGGCGTCTTGGCTTCATCGTCAATAGTCATCCTGCGGTTCTGGATGGCTTTATCACTCAGACCCGGCAGATGATTCTCCAGCAGGAACATAAACCCTCTGTACGCGCACAGATCCATGCAGTACCCGCACTGCAGAAAAAAACTCCTTCTCAAATTGGAAAAAGAAAGGAAGCTGTGAGATAATATGAGTGGGAGAACAAGAGATATCCAGATCCCATTCAGAGTCACGGCAGAAGAGAAAGCACTGATCGAAAAGAATGTGTCTCAATTTGAGACACAAAACTTATCAGCCTATCTCCGAAAGATGGCCATCAACGGATATGTTATCCATCTTGATCTTCCAGAGCTTCCTGAGATGCTATCTCTGCTCCGAAGATTGAGCAACAACCTGAACCAGCTTACCAAACGGGTCAATGCCTCCGGTAACCTGTATGAAGGCGAGCTTGCAGAGCTCAACTCTCAGATGAAGACTCTTTGGGAAAGCATGAATCAACTGTTGAAACGACTTGCTACCATCAAAGGAGGAGCATTATGAGAATCCTGCGAACCATGATCCGCATCGCCCTGTCGCCAATTGCGCTGGTTATCCATCTGATCGTCGCGATCCTGAACTTTGTCCTCGCAATCTCTTCCTCCATCCTGGGCATTGGCGCGTCTGTCTTCGGTCTGATTGGATTCCTGATGCTTTTCACCGGCGATCGGAATGCGGCATGGCAGATTCTCCTGTTCGCCTGGCTTATCAGCCCGCTCGGACTACCAGCCATAGCGGAACACCTGCTGAAGCTCTTTGATGGTCTCTTCACCCGCATGACAAACGCGATCTGACTCTCTCCGCAGCGGCTTGCCCACTTACCGTGGCTGCGAGCCGCTGCTTTTATTTTTATTGAAAGGACTCCACCAATGGCAACGACCCGAATCATTCCCATCCACCTCACTCGCGGCAGAACAATAGAGCGCTGCCTGCGCGAACGTCTTGGCTATGCCATGAATCCTGAAAAAACGGATAATGGCGAGCTGATCTCTGCCTACGCCTGCAATCCTGAAACAGTTGATGGCGAATGGTTGCTGTCCAAGCGGCAGTACCGTGACATAACAGGTCGCAGTCGTAAGCGTGAAGTGCTGGCTTATCAGGTCAGGCAATCATTCCTCCCCGGTGAAGTAACGCCGGAAGAAGCGAATCGCATTGGCTACGAATTTGCTTCCCGCTTTCTGAAAGGAAACCACGCCTTCATTGTCGCTACCCACATCGATAAGCACCATATCCACAATCACATCATATGGAATGCAACCACCCTTGATTGCCAACACAAATTCCGCAACTTCTTCCTTTCCTACAAAGCTGTTGCCCGTCTGAGCGATCTGATCTGCACAGAGCACCATCTCTCAGTTGTTCTTGATCCACAGCATACAGGAACTGACTATGGAACATGGCTCGGCTCACATCGGCAGATTTCCCACCGTGAAGCACTGATGATGGCCATTGATGCTGCTCTTGCGCAAAAGCCCAAGGACTTTAATGCATTGCTGCAGTTGCTACGCGATGCTGGAATCGAGGTGAAGACCGGAAAGAAAATCAGTCTTCGTATGCTTGGCAGATCGCGCTTTGCTCGTCTGGACACCATCGGAGATCAATACTCAGAAGAATCTCTCCGTGCCATCATCAAAGGGCAAAAGGTTCATAAGCCGCATACCCGCCGTGCTCCCTCGATCCAGCTCGACCGAATTCAGTTAATGATCGATATTGCGGCAAAAGCCAGGGAAGGTAAAGGCGAAGGTTACACGAGATGGGCAAAGAAGTATAACCTTAAGCAGCTCGCCAAATCCGTTGTCTACCTCACTGAACTGGGCATTTCCTCTGAGACTCAGATGAGAAGCCGACTGGAAGCAGCAACGACGCGACATGATGCACTCCGTGATGATATCCGCGCCATGGATGATCGAATGAAAGCCATCTCCGATCTGCAGCGACACATCTTCAACTACAAGAAGTACCGCAAGATCTACACTGACTACAAAGCCTCAGGTTTCAATAAACGATTCGCTGCCGACCATCAGCAGGAGCTGGCTCTCTTCAGAGCGGCACGACAAGCGTTTGATGCTGCTGGAATTACGAAACTTCCTAAGATCGATGACCTTCGTGCTGAGTTTGCGGAGCTGAAGGATCGGAAGCAGGCAGCGCTTGCAGAATACAGACAAGTGCGTGATGAGCTTAACGATCTGCGCAGAGCTAAGGGCAATGTAGACTCCGTGATAGGCGGAAAAGAAAGCGAACAGGAACGCAATAGCAATCAGCGTTCTGCAGAATAACAACACTGGGGCAGACGGCTATATGCACGTCTGCCCCGCTTTTTCTTTTCCGGACTGTCTCCCCCTTGCGATTTACTCGCAAGACAGCCGCATGATTTATCATGCGATCAAAGGGTTTGGGATGCTGCCCAACAAGCAGGCATGAGGATTTGGCTATCCAAATGCATTGCTTGCCACGTCTCCACCCTCGGAATCTGGGTTCCTGTCATGAGCATCAAGTATCTTGACAGCAATATTTTTTCTGAATATAATGTATGTGCGCTGTGGTCATGCCTCCTTGCAGCGTACCAGACCCAAAGGGTTCAAAGGCGACAGTAGAGAACATTTTTGAGGAGGCGATGTGTAGTATGAAGAACACTGCAAACAAGGTTTGGGCAATGGTTAAGAACATCAGAGTCACTGTAACTGGTAAGATCAAGCTGGGATTCATCGAGATCGCTGTCGCTCCTCTGAATACTTGCAGGCTCGTTAGAGCCTGTTTTTCTTTGTCATGGTTTTTGAACCCCATCTACTACATTCAGCCAGCCTCTTTCAGCACACTTGTAAAACTCCGCAGCAAACTTGAAAAACCAGAGTAGTACATATATAATGTAAGTGTAGCGTCTTTCCTACCCTACATACCTATTGGAGGTTATCATGAAACGGCTTCTGTGCATCGTATTGGCTTTTGTGTTACTCCCAGTGGTTTCCCTCGCTGAGCTGGAAATGGATGTGACAAAGAACTATATCACATTCCCTGGTCTTGACGAGATGAAAGGCTACTTCCGCTCTTCCTCCAAGTGGACAATCGTCCACCGTGATAACCTGGATGAACACATGGCATTTCTTGTGAGCCGTGGCGAGTCTGAGGAAGATATCCGCGCCCGTTTTGCAGAAGACACGCTCCTCTGGGAAGCATACTTTGAGGGTTTCCCGGATGATGCCTGTATTCGCATGGAGCGATTCGTCAATGAAACGAGCCGTGAAGTGTGGCATCTTCGTCACCTGTCTTCCAGTGAACGTAAAGAGTTGCTTGCGTTGGCGAACGATGGACAGCTGCTGGAGAAGTACGACACCTTCTCTGCAAAATACGGCGGCAACGGCGGAGCAGCCTATATTGACTGCGGCTTCACCACTATTCCTCCTGCTGCCCATGAGTCTGGCAGAATGTACATCCGATACATAAATGGTCAGGAATATGTGATGACCTATGTTGTGCGCGATCGCATGGCTGGACGGAGCAGTCTGCGCACGAAGCGTGAGAATGAGTACATCACCGGCTATTCTCCTTTCAACACACTGAATTTCGGTGTGAAGCTCCAGCCGCAGCTGACCTCTTTTGAACTGGACGAAGCATTCCCCCTGCAGGCTGATCTGGGCGATGTGACCATCAAGGGTACAATTACCAAGGGCGGAAAGCTACAGGTCACGCTCGATGGTCAGGAAATCAACAGCAAGGTGACAAGCAGTGGCGCATTCACAGTTCCCCTGCCGCTGACGGAAGCTGGCGATCATGAGGTTGTATTCACCGCTACCCACAGCAAGTATACAGATCGTACCGAAACCTTCACCGTCAATGCCAGTGCGCTGCGTACTCCGCTGACCATCACTTCGCAGCCGGAGGAATATGCGCTGGCTGGCGATCAGATCATCGCCGGTACAAGCGATCCGGGGGCAGAGATCGTCCTTCGGCTGGATAACCGTGAAGCAGTTACACTGATCGCCGATGAGACCGGTTCCTTCACGCACACCTATGAAGTGATGGATGACCAGGTTCATCTGCTCTATATTGCAGCTGCTGCGCCCGGCAAGGACATCAGCATCGTTGAGATTCCCTTCATCACCGAATACGAAACCTTCAAGGACGGCACAAAGGCGTTCGAGAAGAACCTGACAGAGCATACCATTGCAGAACTGGCGGAGAATCCCGACGCCTATCACGGTGAGCGAGTCAAGATTAGCGTCCGGGTCAAGGAAGTGACCTTCACCGAGGAAGGCTTAGGTATCCTGTGTACTTACAATCCGCCCAAGGGTTCCAAACACGCAAAGACGCCCCTGTACCTGACGCTGTACGGCTAC
>OGPS01001558.1_pt1 | contig 16391 bp, 9 predicted proteins | sample 1552931 | NCBI WGS metagenome assembly OGPS01 (sample SAMEA2580252, study PRJEB22360) | human gut metagenome | biome: human gut; feature: human-associated habitat; material: faeces | place: Denmark | collected 2008/2010 | reverse complement strand
GTTGGAGCCTTCGGAGAAAAATGTCACTTTCTGTTTTTCCGACTTTTCCTATACTTCTCCTGCTTTTATGTCCTATGAATACCAGTTGGAGGGTAGGGATGACGGTTGGATAGCAATTACAGGGCGTTCGGAAGTGACCTATTATGATTTGCCTTCCGGTTCTTATGTGTTTAAGGTGCGCCGTATGGGGGAACCGGATTCGGAAACTCTGCTGAAGGTGGAAATCGCTTCTGTTTTCAGTGGTTGGCTTGCTTGGGGGATTGTTGTAGCAGTACTGTTGGCCGGTGGAGGCTATTATTTCTTCGGGCGTGGAAAAAGACAAGCCCCTGAGCAGGTACAGGTCGTGAAAGAAGAACAATCTGTTGCGGTGGAGACAAAATCGGTATCCGAAGAAAAGTATAAGAGCGTAAAGGTCAGCTCGGAAGAGTGCAGGCGACTGACGGACAAGCTGGAAAAAATCATGCATAAAGACAAGCTTTATAAGCATTCTGATTTGAAGATAGCCGATTTGGCTGCTGCCATTGATACGTCTGCCCATACACTTTCTTATCTTTTCAATCAATACTTGGAACGCAATTATTATGATTATATCAACGATTACCGCATTGCCGAGTTTAAACGTTTAGTCAATACGGAAGAGTATTCCAAATATACGCTGAGTGCTCTTGCCGAACTTTGTGGCTTCAGTTCCCGCGCTTCTTTCTTCCGTTATTTCAAGAAAGCTACGGGAATTACTCCGAATGAATATATCCGAAGCATAGGAGGGAACAACGAATAGTCTCAAATTATTAATTGATACTGTGAGTCTCATATTCTTAAGTCGCTATATATTAGCGACTTTCTTTGTTTTTAGTCTAACCGTATTAGTTGAGATTTGTATGCCCTTCAGAAGTGTTGTTTTTATTGAAATAGAAGTTATTTTTGCATTGTTCAATCGAACGGAAAACATGAATCGTAATCTAATTTATTATGGAAAACTGCATGATGACATCCCCCCAATTGATAGCTGATTCTTATGAGCGTTATCATTTTTCGGTTTACCTGTATATATATAATAAGGTGAATAATAAGGAAGAGGCGGAAGATCTTTCCCAAGATGTATTTGTCCGTCTGATGGACTATAAACGAATGCTCCGTCCCGATACTGTCAAGTTTTTCATTTATACCATTTCGCGTAATTTGGTGAACGACTATTTGCGTCGCTATTATAAGAAACAAGAGATTACCTCTTATATGTATGATAGGACGGAGGTTAGTCATAATGAGGTGGAGTCTTGTGTGGTAGCCGATGATTTATTGGCTTGCGAGAAACGGCGGGTAGAATTTCTTCCGTCGCAGCGTCGTAAGATTTATGTCATGAACCGTTTTGAAGACAAGTCTGTCACAGATATTTCGGAAGAATTGAATCTTTCGCGCCGCACGGTGGAGAACCATCTTTTCATCAGCCGTAAAGAGGTACGCGAATACTTGAAGCAATGTATCTAATTAGGTATTGATAATAATATAGTGTTAATTTTAAATTTATAAATTTATGAAGAATGAATTTCTAAAGTTCTCATCGAGAAGAATTTTATTCTCAGCGGCAATGGTATCAGCTTTGTTGGCGGGGAGTCCGCAGATGGCATTTGCCGAAGCGAACGATGTTCAGGCTGTTATGCAGACGAGTGTAGTTAAAGGTAGGATTCTTGACTCTACTGGTGAACCGATTATTGGTGCAAGTATTATAGAAAAAGGTACTACCAATGGAACAATTACTGATATTGATGGAAACTTTTCATTGAGCGTTTCTTCATCTAAAGCTATTTTAGTTGTTTCTTATTTAGGTTATAAATCTGTGGAATTATCAGCTTCAGATAAAAAATTAAATGAGATAGTGTTGAAAGAAGATACAGAAATGCTTGATGAAGTTGTTGTAGTGGGTTATGGCGCAGTTAAGAAATCTGATTTGACGGGTGCCGTAGCTTCTGTTTCTACAAAAGAATTGACGGCTGCTGGTATCTCCAGTGCGGCTGGTGCTATGCAAGGCGTAGTGCCTGGTGTCAATATTCAACGCTCATCTAATAAGCCTGGTAGTGGGTATAATATCTTGATTCGTGGTTTGAATACAGTTAGTGGTAGTACCAAACCATTGATTGTAATTGATGGTGTTCCTGGTGCTGAATTGGAAAACATCAATCCTGATGACATTGAAAGCATGTCGGTGCTGAAAGGACCTGCTGCCTCGGCTCTTTATGGTAGTCGTGCCAGCCACGGTGTGATTCTTATCACGACCAAAAAGGCCAATAAGGATAAGGTTAGCGTGGAATACAACGGAACGCTGACTTTTGATACTCAGTTGGCTAAATGGGATGATGTTCAGCAGGTCTACGGTATGGGTGCCAACGGAACTTATCCCATTAACGCGGTGTCTAATACGAACATGAGCTGGGGTGCCAAAGCTGACGGTACCAATATGCTTAAGTATTTTGATGGTGTGGAACGTCCTTACCTGATAGTTCCTGACAATACTTCCCAGTTCTTCCGCACAGGCTTTACTGCAACTAACAGTGCTATCATCGGGGTGAATAATGGCAAGACCGGTATTCGTTTCACCTATACTGATATGCGCAATAAGGATATTGTGCCAAAGACTCACATGAGCAGGGACATCTTCAATTTGCGCGCCAATACCAGTGCCGGGAAGTTTGACTTGGATTTCAGTGTTAACTATACCCGTGAAGATGTGAAAAATCGTCCTGCATTGGGAGACAGCAAATCGAATATTGGAAAGAATTTAATGACTTTGGCCACCACTTATGACCAGGCATGGCTCAAGTCTTATCAGGATGCCAGTGGTGAATATGCCAACTGGAATGGTATGGACCCTTATAATGTGAATCCTTATTGGGATGTTTACAAGAACTCAAACAGCTCTAAGAAAGACCAATTCCGTTTCAATGGTAAGGTTGTCTGGAACATCACTCAACACCTGAAGGTACAAGGAACAGCAGGAGCTGAGCTTAATTGGTTTACTTTTGAAGACTACAAGGCTCCTACCACGCCGGGATATGAATCCGGTTACTTGCAGAATAATAATTTCCGTAATCGCATGTATAACTTCGAGCTTCTGGCCCTCTATAATAACTCTTGGGGGAATTTCGACTTTAATGCGACATTGGGAGGTAACTTGTACAAAGTGAATAACCAGACTATAGTCACTACTGCCAAGGACATGAAGATTCGCGATGTGGTGGCTTTGATGAGCTTCAATGAAGTAAGTGTAGAGCCTTACAGTTATCGTAAGCAGATTAACTCTATTTATGGTGCCGTTAACTTGGGTTGGAAGCACATGCTTTACTTTGATGCAACCCTTCGTGGCGACCAGTCTTCCACATTACCCATCAGTAATAACATGTATATCTATCCTTCTTTCTCCGGTAGCTTTGTATTCTCCGAGTTGCTGAAGTTGGGTGACAAACTTCCTTATGGTAAAGTGCGTATGTCATGGGCGCAAGTTGGTAGTGATACCGATCCATATCAGCTCGGATTGGTGTATACCAAGTCTAAGTTTGCTTATCCCGGTTATACTATTGGTTATATCAGTAACGGTACTATCCCCAATAAGGATTTGAAACCTACCAAGACCAATTCATTCGAAATGGGTCTGGAACTGAAATTCTTGAAGAACCGTATCGGCTTGGACTTCACTTATTACAGCCAGCTTAGCAAGAATCAGATTATGGGTATGGCCAGCTCCTCGACTTCCGGCTACGGCTATCGTTTGATTAATGCGGGTGAAATTGAGAATAAAGGTGTGGAAATAGCTTTGAACACTCGTCCGATTCAAACGAAAGACTTCTCTTGGGATTTGAATTTCAACTTCTCGAAGAATAGTAATAAGGTGAAGAAACTGGTGGACGACATGGATATGTTTGAACTGGAAAAGGCTACATGGCTTGACGTACAAGTGGCTGCCAAGGTAGGTGAGAATTTCGGCTCTATCGTAGGTCCCGACTTCCAGCGTAACGAAAATGGTGATATTCTTATCGATCCCTCAACCGGATTGCCTATGTACGACAAGAGCAACCATGTGCTGGGAAATGCATCTTGGGACTGGACCGGCGGTGTTTATACCAACTTCTCCTACAAGAATATTTCACTTTCTGCCGTGTTTGATGTGAAGGTAGGTGCTGACCTTTATTCTATGTCAGCTCGGGCCGCGCATGAAACAGGCAAGAGCATGGCCACTTTGGAAGGCCGCGAAGCATGGTATAAGTCCGAAGAGGCTCGTCAGGCAGCAGGCTATGCCAAGGATTCTCCTGACTGGATACCGACCGGTGGTTTCATTGCTCCGGGTGTGATTGACAATGGTGACGGCACCTATCGTGAAAACGACATTATAATTAATCCAGAAAAGTACTGGATGAATGTTTGCCGCAATGCGCCTTCTATGTTCATCTATGATAACTCTTATGTAAAGTGCCGCGAAATCACGCTGAGCTACACCTTACCTAAAACCTGGTTGAAGAATGTAATAGACGGACTGACAGTATCGTTTGTAGCCCGTAATCCGTTCATTGTCTGGAAAAATATTCCAAACATTGACCCGGACTCCAACTACAACAATACCACCGGTATGGGTATGGAGTATGGTTCACTGCCTTCACGCAAGAGCTACGGCTTCAATATTAATGTAAAATTCTAAGAGACCCCATACAATTTATCCAATACATTATTAAAAAAGATATATACAATGAGACACTATAAATCATATATCACAATGGCGTTGGCAGCATGTACTTTGTCTTTTGCTTCTTGCAGCGATGAGTACATGGAGAACATGAATACCGATCCCTCAAAGGCTGCAACCATTGACCCCAACGCACAGCTCACGACTGCCCAACTCCATACTTATGGTGACCTGGAGGTGAGTGAAACTTACCGTAGCTACATTTATGCCTTTAATCAGCAACTGATGGGCTGCTGGAATACTACGAATTATGGTGGCCGCCATACACTTGACCTTAACGAGATGGGGCATATCTGGCAGAACTACTATTTGAAAAATATCAAGGACCTTACCGATGCGCAGGCACGCACTACGGATGATGACGAGAAGGTGAACATCAATGCGGCTGTCCGCATCTATCGTGTCTATCTCATGTCTCATCTTACTGATATTTATGGTGATGTACCTTACTTTGAAGCGGGAAAAGGCTTTATTGATGGTAAGTTCACGCCTAGATATGACACGCAAGAAGAGATATACAATGACTTTTTTGCGGAACTCGACGCTGCCGTAACAGCTTTTGATGGTACCAAGGACCGCATCACCGGAGATGTCATTTATAACGGTGATATAAACAAATGGAAGAAGTTTGCCAATTCACTCCGCCTGCGTTATGCTATGCGTATCTCGGATGCCAACCCACAGAAGGCCCAGGAAGAGTTTGAAAAAGCTTTGGCTGCAGATGGTGGTATCATTGTCTCTGGTGCTGATGACGCACTGATTCCTTATTTGGATATTGCTTTTGACTTTGGTGGCGAAAGCTATTCCGACTATCGTCGCAACGCTTTGTCACAACGTCTGTATGGTAACGACCCTCGCAATAACCCCAGTTTTATCTGCTCTACTTTTTATAATCAGCTGTTCAATACTGGTGACCCTCGTTTCCTTGCTATCATACGGTTCTACTTTGACCAGATAATGAGCACAACCAGTACCGAAGGCCGCATTGATATCACTGAAGAGGTATTGGCTAAAAATATGGCGCATCCGCGCGATCCAGGTGCATTCTTCTATGAACCTTGGCCCGAAGCGTACGAGAGCGACCTTATAAAAGAATTGCAGGAAAGCAATCCTGCCATTGAAAAGATTTCCATGGATACAGAAACGGAACCCAAGTTGGCAAGTAACTTTCTTGAGGGCGAAAACCCGGGAGTGGTTATAACCTCGGCCGAAGTGGACTTCCTGCTGGCAGAAGCTGCTCTGAAAGGATGGAATGTGGCTGGCTCCGTAGAAGAGCATTATAGAAAAGGTGTACGTGCGGCTATGGACTTCTTGACGGACAATTACGGATGTGATAAAATAACTGATGAAGAGTTCGACAACTATATGGTCAATAACATCATTGGTTACACGGTAGAGCAGAAAAAGGCATCTATCAATACGCAGGCATGGATTCTGCATTTCACCAATCCGTTGGAGTGTTGGGCTAATTTGCGCCGTTCCAACTACCCACAGCTAAAGTCTCCTGCAGAGTATGGCTTCAGCCAGGTTCTTACTGGGGGGGCAGCTATCCCGGTCCGTCTGTGCTATCCTGTGCTGGAATCTTCATACAATAAGAAAAACTATGAGGAAGCGCTGGAGCGTATGGGAGGTAATAATAGCTGGAATACCCCTGTGTGGTGGGATAAAAATAATGTTCAATAATTTCTGTTCAACATCAAATTAACTATCAATATGAAAAAGATATATGTTATGCTGTTTGCCATATTGGCATTCAACGCCTTCTTGACAAGCTGCAGCGACGAAGAGCCGTTCTCTACGGCTACGCCCAATGATGAGCCTCGTATACTCGACCCTACCTTTCCGGACCGGGTCAATGGAAATCTGGCCACATTTGCCAATTTCAGTCGTGACGGCAAATTTTCGATGAAACTCACGGTGACTCCCGCGGACTATACTACCGTAACCTGGTTTGTGGATGGAGAAGAAGTGGCTACCGGTACTGAAATAGAAAAGGAATTTATGGCAGGAACTTATCACCTTAAAATAACAGCTGCCACCACTGTTGGGAAATCCACTTACCGTGAGGGGCTTATCCAGGTAAATCCTTTAGCGGATGACCCCAGTGCCACTGAAGTGGCATTCGAACGTATTGTGGCTCCCGGTAATAAAGCTTGTCTTTACGGCGATAACCTGGATAAAGTGGAAAGCATTCTTATTGGTGGGATGGCTGCCACGGATATTACTTATGTGGAGTCGGAAGATGGCAATTATGTGGAATATACTGTGCCTGCCGGCTTGTCGGAGGGAGACTACCGGGCTATTTTTATCGATGCCGAAGGAAATGAATATGGCGCCAATAAAGTGAAAGTGACTAAAGGGGCTATGATTACAATGGGAGCCAACCGTGCTACCGTTGGTACGGCATGGATAATGACCGGTATTAATCTTGATGCTGTTGCCTCGGTTGCGGTAGCTGATGTGGAGGTAGTGGAATTTGCAGAGCAAACTACCACTTCTCTCACGCTGATTTGCCCGGAACTGGCAGAAGGGGAATATACAGTGACTGGTAAGACCAAGACTGGTGAGAGTATACAGTTCTATGCCAATGGTGAAGTTACTACAGAACAGAAAGTTACTATCTCTTCTGAGAAAGCCCTATGGGAAGGCCATCATTATGTGTCTTGGGACAAAGCGGACGGTGATCCGAACAAATCGTTCAACCTAATTCCTCAAGAAGTGATGACTGCCCTTAAGCCGGGAACTATTTTGCGGGTGTATTATTCGATAGAGCCTACAGCAGAATATCATCAGATGCAACTTGCTACCGGTTGGTGGACAGGGCTGATGGATAAGATAGAATTCAGTGAAGATGGTGTTTACGAACTGATTATCACCCAAGAGGTTATTGACAAGATAAATGCTGAGGCCGGATTCCTTTGTGTGGGACACGGTTACTATGTTGACTTGGTAACAGTTCAATAATTTCTAATAAAGAGTGAAAAAATGCATACTTACATTTTACGATTTTTTCTGCTGTTTGCTGCATCTGCCACAAATCTTAGTGCACAGATACCCATATATCAAAATCCTGATATGCCTATCGAAGTGCGCGTTGAGGATGCGTTAAGCCGTATGACACTTGAAGAAAAGGTGGCACTTTGCCATGCGCAGAGCAAGTTCTCATCGGCAGGGGTGCCCCGTTTGGGTATTCCAGAGTTGTGGATGAGTGATGGACCTCATGGAGTTCGCCATGAGTTTGAATGGAATACTTGGAATTATGCGGGTTGGACCAACGACTCTATTACGGCTTTTCCTGCTCTTACGGCTCTTGCCGCCACTTGGAATCCGGATATGGCTGCACGCTATGGCAAGGCTATTGGCGAGGAGGCACGTTATCGTAAGAAAGACGTATTGTTAGGTCCCGGTGTCAATATCTACCGTACTCCCCTTAATGGGCGTAACTTTGAGTATATGGGTGAAGACCCTTATCTTGCCGGTGTGATGGCGGTTCCTTATGTCAAGGAATTGCAAAAGAACGGTGTTGCTGCTTGTGTGAAGCATTTTGCATTGAACAACCAGGAGCTGTGGCGTGGTACCGTTGACGTTGAAGTGAGTGACCGTGCTCTTTACGAAATCTATTTGCCTGCTTTCAAGCAGGCAATAGTGGAAGGGGGGGCATGGAGCGTCATGGGAGCTTATAACAAGTATCGTGGCCAGCATTGTTGCCATAATGCCCGTCTGCTCAATGATATTCTACGTGATGAATGGGGTTTTGACGGTTGTGTCATTACGGATTGGGGAGGAGCTCACGACACCAAAGAGGCTGCTCTTAATGGTCTTGACATTGAAATGGGGTCTTATACCAACGGTTTGACTTCGGATAATAGCTTGGGGTATAATCTCTATTATTTGGCAGACCCCTATCTGGAGATGTTGAAGAAGGGGGAATTGCCGATGGCGTCAGTGGATGCGAAAGCGAGAAATATACTGCGTCTGATTTTCCGGACTTCATTGAATCAGAATAAGCCGTATGGCTCACTCTGTACCAAAGAACATTATGATGTGGCTAAAGTAATAGGTGACGAGTCCATCGTACTGTTGCGGAACAATGGCATTCTTCCATTACAAGCTGATAAGTATAATCGGATATTGGTGGTTGGTGACAATGCTGTCCGTAGACTTACGGATGGTGGCGGTTCGTCGGAATTGAAACCAAAAGATATGATTTCTCCACTTGATGCACTGCGTGCCCTATATGGTGATAAGATAGAATACACCCAGGGTTATGCATGTGGCCGTCCCTTTTTTGGATATGAGGAGGAAATGCAACAGACGGTGATAGACTCTTTGCGTGTTGAGGCTGTGGCAAAGGCACGGCAGGCAGATGTTGTTATCTATGTGGGAGGTTTGAATAAAAATGCTTTTCAGGATTGTGAATCTACTGACCGTAAGTCGTATAATTTACCTTTTTCTCAAAATGAATTGATAGAAGAGCTTGTTGCTGTCAATCCAAATCTTGTGATAGCCAATATCAGTGGCAATGCTTATGCTATGCCGTGGTTGAAGAAAGTGCCTGCAATCCTGCATATTTCTTATTTGGGGACCATGGGAGGAGCGTCGATTGCAGATGTTATCAGTGGTAAAGTGAATCCATCGGGTAAACTGCCTTATTCTTTCCCGGTGAAGTTAAGCGATTGTTCGGCGCACTCTTTTGGTGAAGGGGCTTATCCGGGTATCGATACTGGCAAGGAAGATGTGTCTTTGACGGATTATCAGCGCAATGTCGGTGTCAACCCTAAAGAAGAGTATAAAGATGATATTTTAGTAGGTTATCGTTGGCACGATACAAAGAAGATTCCGGCTCTTTTTAGTTTTGGCCATGGATTGAGTTATACTTCTTTCAAATACGGCAAGTCTCGGCTGTCATCGAAGACGATGGATGAAAAAGGAAGTATCAAGGTGACAGTACCCTTGACTAATACGGGTACGAGGATTGGTAAAGAAGTGGTACAACTTTATCTTGGAGATCCGGTGTGTAGCGTTATCCGTCCATTGAAAGAGTTGAAGCATTTTACAAAAGTAGAGGTCGAACCTGATGAAACTGTTCAAGTGGAATTTGTTATCACTCCTGATGATTTGAAGTTTTTTGATGAGGCAAGCCATCGATGGGTAGCTGAATCGGGAGTGTTCAATGTGTATGTCGGGACTTCATCTGCAGATATTCGTTGCATGCACTCCTTTAAATATATATGTGATTGACGTAATAATTCAATGGCAATTAAACATATATGTGAAGAAAACGTACTGCCTTTTAGGCAGTACGTTGCATAATGAATCATTCTTTTGAAGCTTGATTTAATCAATATCCATTATCTTTGTATATTTGGATAGATAATTGCTAATATAAAACCATGATGAAACAGAAACTTCTTTGCCTTTTGCCATTCTTCCTATTGTCGGGATGTGGACAGGCTACTTACAAGAATGCATCTCTGCCGGCAGAAGAGCGTGCCGGACTTTTGCTGAAGGAACTGACGCTCGAAGAGAAGGTGTCCTTGATGATGGACAGCTCCAAACCAGTGGAACGTCTGGGCATCAAGCCCTATAACTGGTGGAATGAAGCGTTGCATGGAGTGGCGCGTGCCGGGCTGGCCACAGTGTTTCCCCAACCGATTGGTATGGCGGCATCCTTCTCGCCGGAGACTGTATACGAGGTATTTACTGCTGTTTCTGATGAGGCCCGTGCCAAGAATGCCTACTATACATCCCAGGAAAGCCATGAACGCTATCAAGGATTGACGATGTGGACGCCTACAGTGAATATCTATCGCGACCCCCGCTGGGGAAGGGGTATAGAGACTTATGGGGAAGACCCTTATCTGACCAGCCGTATGGGTGTGATGGTTGTAAAAGGTTTGCAGGGTACGAACGATGGAAAATATGACAAGCTGCATGCTTGTGCCAAGCACTTTGCCGTACACTCCGGTCCGGAATGGAACCGCCATGAGTTTAATGCGGAAAATATCAAGCCCCGTGATTTGTATGAAACTTATCTTCCTCCTTTCGAAGCTTTGGTGAAAGAAGGAAAAGTGAAGGAGGTGATGTGTGCCTACAACCGTTTTGAGGGCGATCCTTGTTGCGGTAGCGACCGCCTGCTGATGCAGATTTTGCGCGATGAGTGGGGATTTGACGGTATTGTCCTTTCGGACTGTGGAGCTATTGCCGATTTTTACAGAGATTATGGTCATAAGACGCATCCTGATGCAGAGTCCGCTTCGGCGGCTGCGGTGCTGAGTGGGACTGACTTGGAATGCGGTTCGAGTTACGAGGCCCTGGTAGAAGCGGTGAAGCAGGGAAAGATTGATGAAAAGGCAGTGGATGTAGCAGTCAAGCGCCTTTTGACGGCTCGCTTTGCCTTGGGTGAAATGGACGAGCCGGAGAAGGTGTCCTGGACCGGCATTCCTTTTTCTGTGGTGGCTTCTGCCGGACACGACTCTCTGGCGCTCGACATGGCTCGCAAGTCAATGACACTGCTTATGAACAAGGATAATACCTTGCCGTTGAAGCGTGGAGGGCTGACTGTAGCCGTGATGGGTCCGAACGCCAATGATTCTGTGATGCAGTGGGGAAATTATAACGGTATGCCTCCGCACACAGTCACCATTCTGGACGGAATTAGAAAAGCCTTGGGGACTGATGACCGGCTTATTTATGAACAAGGCTGCGGATGGGTGGAGAGAGCTCAGATACAGAGCGTCTTCAACCGTTGCAAGACTGCCGACGGGAAACCCGGATTCAGTGCACGCTACTGGAATAACGTGACTCGTGACGGTGAGCCAGTCACTACTGCCCAAGTGACCACTCCTTTCCATTTCTGTACATCCGGTGCCACGGTTTTTGCTCCGGGTGTGAACCTTACCGACTTCTCGGCTACCTACAACAGCGTATTCACTCCCGACCAGTCGGGAGAGGTGGTCTTTGACATCTATGCTTATGGCTCAGGGAGATTGCGGATAAATGGGGAGGAAGTGAGAGGATTCTCCAATCAGCACGGTGGGCAGAAGAGTGCTTATACTTTGCAGGTACAAGCAGGAAAAACGTATGACGTTGAATTGGATTTTGAATATTTCCGTAGCGATGCACAGCTGAACTTTGACCTTGGATTTAAGAATGAAGTGGATGTGAGGAAATCTGTGGAGCGTGTAAAGGATGCTGATGTCGTGGTCTTTGTGGGAGGAGTCTCTCCGAACCTCGAAGGCGAGGAGATGGGTGTTGAGCTTCCCGGATTCAGAGGAGGCGACCGTACTGATATAGAGTTGCCTGCTGTCCAGCGGGAACTGATTGCCGCTTTGCACCGTGCCGGTAAAAAGGTGGTGTTGGTGAACTGTTCAGGTTCTCCTATCGGCTTGGAGCCGGAAGCCGGGAGGTGTGGAGCTATCTTGCAGGCATGGTACCCCGGTCAGGCAGGTGGTACGGCTGTAGCCGAAGTCTTGTTCGGTGATTACAATCCGGCAGGACGCTTGCCGGTAACCTTCTACCGTAATGTGTCACAGCTTCCTGATTTTGAGGATTATAATATGACCGGCCGGACTTACCGTTACATGACCCAGGAACCGCTTTTCCCCTTCGGTCATGGATTGAGCTATACCTCTTTCAGCTATGGTGCTGTGGTGCTTGGTTCGGATAATATAAAGTCCGGTGAGAAATTGAGATTGAGTGTCCCCGTAACCAATACCGGCAAATGTGACGGTGAAGAGGTTGTGCAGGTCTATTTGAAGAAAAACGATGATGTAGAAGGACCGAGCAAGGCATTGCGTGCTTTCAAGCGGGTACATATCCCGGCAGGAAAGACGGTCGATGTAGAGTTTGATTTGGGTGATAAAGAGTTGGTGTGGTGGAATCCGCAAAGCAATACCATGTGCGTTTCCGAAGGCAGTTATGAACTGATGGTGGGCGGTAGCTCGCAAACTGCTGATTTGCTGCGCCGGTCTTTTGTCATTCAGCCTTGATACATCACTGACAGAGTCAAAAAAAGTTTTCCGCTTGAGGGTGAGTTATGACCCTCAAGCGGAATTTTTATATACTGGGAATACATGTTCTTAATAATCCTTAATACTATATGTTAACTCCCTTGTTTCTTTGTACTTCTCTAATTTTAATTGATATATTTGTGATATCATTATGATATCAATTAAATTTATAGAATATGGAAACAAAAGAGTGTGGTTTCAGTGGTTTCAAGATGAATGGCTTTCTGGCCTTGTTCCTTCATTTGGTAGTGCTTACGGCGGTGATAATCTTTGGATTTCTCATTTCTGTGCCTACCTTGATCCTTTCGGTGTGTTTGTGTTTGGTATGGTTCATTCTGTTTGCCGGCTATATGGAGCTGGAGCCGAACGAGGCGCGTGCCATGGTGTTCTTTGGCAAATATAAAGGGACGTTCAAGGAGACCGGCTTTTTCTGGGTAAACCCTTTTCTTAATAAGAAGAAGCTTTCGCTTCGTGCACGCAATCTGGATGTGGAGCCGATAAAGGTGAATGATAAGATTGGCAATCCCATACTTATAGGATTGGTATTGGTGTGGAAGTTGAAAGATACTTATAAAGCCATGTTTGAGATTGACTCGCAGACGATGGCTGCATCCACTCCCACAGCAGGCAATGCCAACCAGGTGAGCCTTGGTAATGCGGTGGCCAACCGTATGAATGCGTTCGAGAACTTTGTGAAGATACAGAGTGATGCCGCCCTTCGTCAAGTTGCCGGTCAGTATGCCTATGATGATAATGAGGCTGATACGGAGGAACTGACGCTTCGCTCCGGTGGCGAGGAAATCAATGAGCAGTTGGAACAGAAGTTGAACGAGCGTCTGGCCATGGCGGGTATGGAAGTGGTGGAAGCCCGCATCAACTATCTGGCGTATGCACCCGAAATTGCTGCTGTGATGCTGCGTCGCCAGCAAGCATCCGCCATCATTACGGCACGCGAGAAGATTGTGGAAGGGGCAGTCTCTATGGTAAAAATGGCGCTCCATAAACTTTCTGAAGAAGAAATTGTTGAACTGGACGAAGACAAGAAAGCGGCAATGGTCAGCAATCTGTTGGTTGTGCTTTGTGCGGATGAGGCTGCACAACCGGTAGTCAATACGGGAACGTTGAACCATTGATAAAGGATACGGATGAAAGAGATGGGGGTTATAGGACGATGGGCTCTTATACTGCTCTTGCTGGGCAATGTATATGGGGGCTTTGCACAAGATGCGAATACTGCGCGCGCGCAGCACATTTATGAATTGTTTGTGGCAGGGCAAGGTGACAGTATCCATGCGGCATTGAACCGGGAGTTGCAGAAGAAACTAGCTCCGGCACTCTTCAATGATTCTTTCCGGCAAGCAGAGAAAATGTTTGGTAAATCCATATCAAAAGGAGAATGGAAGACCGATTCTGCCCAGGGAATTACTATCTATTATTCCGATGTGGAATTTGAACGTTATAATCTCCGTTTTCTGGTGGCTTTTGATGCTGACGGGGCACTGAATACAATCCGGCTGGTCCCTGCACCTGCTGTTAGCACTGCCCAACCGGTAGCCTATGATAAGACAAAAATGGATGAAAGGGATATTACGCTGGGAGCCGACGGCTACAAGCTTCCCGGAACGTTGACTTTGCCCAAGTGGGCAGTCGGTCCGGATGCATGCAGGGTTCCTTGTGTTATTTTGGTACATGGTTCCGGTCCTCACGACCGTGACGAGACGATAGGTCCCAACAAGCCTTTCCGTGACCTTGCCTGGGGATTGGCGAAACGCGGCATTGCTGTCGTCCGCTATGAAAAACGGACAAAGGCATATGGTGCGGCTTGCGTTCCTGCCGGTCGCGAACTCGATTATGATACTGAGGCCGTGGACGATGCCGTTGCCATAGTGGAGCAGGTAAGGGCTTTGCCCGAGCTGGCTCCTGACAGTGTGTATGTGTTGGGGCACAGCCTGGGAGGTACATTGGCTCCCCGTATTGCCGGGCGTTCGAAAGGTTTGGCAGGTATCATTATCCTTGCCGGACTGGCAAGATCGCTTGAAGATGCTCTTGAGGAACAGTTTTATTATACCTCTTCTTTGACGGATTCTTCAGTCAATGTAAAGGTTCAACTTGATGAGCTGAAACAACAGTTGGCTAATGTCAAAAAGCTTGGTACGGAAGAGTTTGATGAAACGATTTCCTTGCCATTGGGGCAGCCCCGCTCATATTGGCTGTTTGCCAATGCTTACAAACCGGTGGAAGTTGCCGCTAAACTAAAGCTGCCTATATTTGTTCTTCAAGGGGAGAGAGATTATCAGGTGACTATGGAAGACTTCGGTTTATGGCGTTCCGGTTTGTTGCGCTGCAAGAATGCATATTTCAAATCTTATCCGAAATTGAATCACTTGTTGCAGGAAGGCAGCGGCAAGGCGACTCCGTTTGAGTATAGCCATGCTTCGCCCGTCCCAGCATATGTTATGGATGACATTGCCTCCTTCGTGCGGGGCAAGCAGAATACTCTTTGATTGGTACTTGGTTATATCAAAGTAACTTCAATCGTAAATCGTAAATTGTTAAATAGTAAATAAATAGTGGCTAAAAAAGAAACTTCAACCAAAAGCTTTGTCCTCCGTGTGGATGCTGCAACGATGGATGCCATTGAAAAATGGGCAGCCGACGAGTTCCGTAGTACCAATGGACAGCTTCAGTGGATTATCGCTGAAGCATTGCGGAAGAGTGGGCGGATGAAGAAGTCCAAGAATCCTCCTCCGTCTGAAGAGAAAGCAGAGGAGGATTCGTAATAACAGATTCTAAATCGCAGATAGTATGATTAATCTTGGTCCTTATTCCGGCAAGAATTGCCCTAATGTCCGTTTTCAACCCACTGTGATTGACCGTATTCTGGAAGGTACGGCCCTGCTTATCGTGCTCGTTACGTGGATTAGCATTTACTGGCTGTATACCCAAAGAGAAGGTGCCCTGCTGCCCGCCGTCTGGGTGATGGGTGGCTGTTCCATTTTCTGTTTCCTTTTGATGGGGGGATTGGCGTATCTTCCCGTCCGTTTCATCAATTTCCCTATTCGGGTCACCGAGCGCAATGCGGCTGTTCAATATTTGTTTGCCATACGCCTTACCCGGGTGATGAACATCATTCTGTTATTAGTGCTTTTGGGCAGTGTTTGGGGCTTGTATTATGCATTCGGCAAACTCCTGCTCCTTGTCTCGTTTGTTTTGTTGGGGGTGGCATTTATAGGATACTATATACTGGCGTTTAAATATAAGTAGCCTTACAGTCTGTTTAATAGTCCTTTTTACCACTTACCCTCCTTTCTCATCTTTATTTGTTGTTATAAATCTGCCATTACCTACTAATGGTTACTCTTTCTCTTCTTTTCGTAATTTTTAGGTATTGTTCTCCTTTTTAACTACCTCTACCTTTGCCCCAATAAAATTTAAGATAAAAGATGAGAAAATTAACAGGCTTATTCGTTTTATGTTTTCTGCTTTCTGCCAATGCTTTGCAGGCTGCTGAACCTGAAAAAGTTACTTCTGCAGCAGAGAGTACGGAAATTTCAACGGACAAAGAGAAAAAGGAAAAAGTAGCGAATGATGGCGACAACTACAAGAAATTCCGTTTCGGTGGATACGGAGAAATGGTTGCAAGTTTTAAG
>OGPS01001556.1_pt1 | contig 16417 bp, 10 predicted proteins | sample 1552931 | NCBI WGS metagenome assembly OGPS01 (sample SAMEA2580252, study PRJEB22360) | human gut metagenome | biome: human gut; feature: human-associated habitat; material: faeces | place: Denmark | collected 2008/2010 | reverse complement strand
ACCAGACAACTTTACCATTAATTGTATTTGTCATGATTTTCTAACTTGGGTTCCGGGGGATACTCCATATGATTTAGCAGTAGGAAATCCTCCGTTTTCAAAATTGAAAAAGCATACGAAAGAAATAGATGTTTGCTTAAAGGAAAATGTAAATCAAAAGACAAGCAACCTTGCTGCAATGTTTCTAGAGAAATGTATGAGATGCAGTGACTGTGTCGCATTGGTTTTGAATAAAAACATTCTTGCTACAGAAGAATATGCGGCAACTAGAGATTTGTTGCGTGCTGTGAAAATAGAAACGATTATTGACTTCGGCAGATATGGCTTTACTGGAGTATCAATAGAAACGATGTGTCTGATTGTATACCCAAAGCAGAAGCCAAAAGAAACCTCAATTTACAGCATGAAATACAACAAGCGTTTTGTGAGAAATCAAGATTACATTACAGATAGCCGCTTTCCCTCATTTGTCATCTATAGGGATGAACAGTTTGATGAAGTTGCGAAGAAACTGGAATTTAATGTGTTTACTGTATTTAGGGATAGGCAAATTACAAAAGCTGTAACTACTGCAACGGAAAGTGAGCATAGCTTGTGGGTTATCAAAGCTAAAAATATCAATGATGATGGACAAGGCATAACGCACATTGATAATTATGATGTATTCCTGCCAAAAGAAAGAGCAGATTCATTGTCGGTAACACGTTTCCTCAATGATGAAAATGTTTATTTGACCCCGAATATGACGTATAACCCAAGAGTGATTGAAAACCTTCCGAATACCATACCGGATGGCTCTGTGGCTGTACTCATTCCGAGAAAACCATTTAGATTGACAGCGAAACAAAGAGCATTTTTTTCATCAGAAGAATACAGGAGATTTTATGGCATCGCCAGAAATCTTTCTACGCAGTCAATCAACGTAGATAATAATAGTGTGTTTTATTACGGGGTGCTAAGAGATGACAAATAATATACTTTCAAGATTTATAGACGAACATAATTACGATGTTCGAGTTTCAGGAAATGGAAGATGGATTGATCAGAAATGTGCATTGGATGCAGTCTGCTTTGTGGCAGACTGTATAGTCGATTATATCCAGAAAGGTGGGAAACAACCGTTCCAATCTCCTGACATCTGGCACGCAGATTATTCTATTGAAAATGTGCAGCATTTGTTTGGCAAGCCAGATCCAACCATTAGAACAACACTTGATGAATACAATAAGTTTTTTAGACAACCAATGAAAATGTTGGCTGCAGCCGGAGTCCTTCGTGAGGATGGTATTCTGAATAACACCATTCAATTCAGTGTTGAAAAGCCAGAAGTATTAGAATATATTGCTCTGCGAGAACGCAATTCATTCGAATTCTTGTGTATGTACATAGAAAAAACATTGAAAGATAGTGGGCTATGGGATAGTTTTGAGACTTTTTTCGATTTGCAGACAAAGGAAGCGTTGCTTGATTTAAAGACAACTTTTTCAGATTTTTGTATCAAATATACTCCTATTAATACGACAGTTGAAGCGAACCGTATTTTTAGTAAGGTTTTGAATCCATTGGCTTGTAAAATGCATCTAAAGGGAATTGAGCGTGGATATCTCTCAAAATCTATGATTACTTATGACAAAATCATGTACAATCAAGCGAACTGGAGAGATAAAGCCGTAGGCAAAGACAAGAATATTGCTCGTGGTGATTTTATTCAAGCACCACAACAGGATAATCAGATGTACCAGTACAGAGTTTCAAGGGCGATTAAGTATTTGCGCCAATTTAATGACAAATATAACGAGGGTAAATCTGAAGTGTTGGATAAATTTTCTGTTGGAGAAGCTGCTACACATATGCATCATATTTTCCCAAGGAATCAGTATAGGATTATTGCTGAGTACATGGAAAATCTAATTGCATTAACCAGTGGTCAGCATTTACAGGCAGCACATCCAAATGGAAATACATCTGTTGTTGATCCGGCATACCAATATACTTGCTTGATTGCCAAGACGGAGAGCATAAGAAAAAATATCATGAGCAATCATGGAGAGCCAGTAATTTATGACTTTGATGCTTTTATGTATGTGCTGGATGTTGGGTTGAAAACAGATTATTTTGAGGCTCTGCCATCTTGTGATTTCAATTCTGTTTTGACAGGAATTGAGTTTAATTTCTAGTAATATAAAGTGGTGCTAAAATAAGGTCGGTTAGTTTTGCAGGCATTATGTATCACAAATTTTGCATTATTGATGAAAGAATTTGCTTGTTTGGCTCATTTAATTGGACGCAGAGTGCAAATATTAGAAATATTGAGGATTTGAATATTTGCGATGAGGTTTCTTTAGTTAAAAACTATTTACTTGAATTCAAAGCATTATGGGATTTAAGCAAAACAGATATTAGGTTATTAAGAAACCCACAGCATTGTGAAATATGTAAACAACCAATTATAAATATCTTGTTTATGGAGCAAGAGGGTTATAACGAAACAAAAATTGATGTGATGCAACAGTGCGGATGTGGTCAAAGAACAGTCTATACTGATCTTTACGATATTAGTGTTTATAATAACTACCTGGTTGCTGTTGAGACATTTGATGATGATATTGCAATGGCGCAGCAAAGCGGAGACGAAATACTATATTATCAGCTTATGGCACAGCAAGATTTTGTGATTGCTAATTATCTATCCCTTGTAAGACAGAACAGAATGGGGTTTCCTATTATTCACGCAGTTGGTGTGAAAGCATGGGAGTGGTATGACAAACATGATGGCGAATATGTATATAAAATCATCTGGAAGGAACGTGGAACGGAGCAATATGTGGAGAATGAATATTCGATAGAATAATGTGGATTCATTCAGAAAGAAGTGATATGTTTCCACGGACAGGCAGAGCAGTCAAAATGCCATTGATATGTTTCCACGAACGACCAAGGGGATTTGACATACTTGCAATCAACTCGTGCCATGTAGAGACTGTTGTATTGATGACAAGAATAAAATTATGGAGCCCGGTTGCCAGGCACTGCAATTTACGCAGAGCAGAGAGCAATGAGATTGATTAAGTCGATTGTATTGTAAACAAGGAGCAGTAACAGATATGAAGATTTCCAAGAAGGATGCTTTGGCATGGTTTGAATTTTTTGCACAATTGCCTGCAGGAGAACAGCTTCTGGTTAAACAGCAGGAAATTGTTTATGCCGCATTCGCGCAGATTGAAGCAGTTGTTATTAAAAGAAAAGAAGAGCTTATGGCGCAAATTTCCGGTTTAAAAACCTTAGAAAACAGAACGCTTTTTGTGGGCCCGGACGATAAATTTCCTGATGGGTGCCGTTCATGTCTGTTGGGCAGCGGGCTGACAGCTATCAGAAAAACCAATAAATGCAATCTGCAGTGCAGGTTTTGCTATAATTATGGCGAGCTGGATGCTATTGAGCCGGTAGGTGAGGGTATTTGGGTCATTGGCGGGACCAAGTTTTACGAGAATGATATTGATCTGTTGTTGAAAATCCATAAAAAACCTACAGGGGTTGCCTATGTCTATTTAGAACCTTTTATGGAAATCGAGAAATATTATAATATTATTCAAAAATTTAACAAGGCTGGGATTTATCAGCATTTATATACTAACGGTACTCTGGCTACGGAAACAACGCTTAAAGCATTGGGCGAGGCAGGTCTGGATGAGCTCAGATTTAATTTAGGAGCGTCCGGTTGTGCCGATAAGGTCATTGAAAATATTGGCATAGCAAAAAAGTATATCAAAAAAGTCGGTATTGAAACGCCTATGACTAATGAGTTTTTTGAAAAATTCTTTGTGAAAAAACAGGCTGTGTTGGATACGGGATTAGATTTTATTAATTGCGCGGAGCTGCATTTAAACCCCAATAATATTGAGAATTATTGGGGCGAAAAAATGTATATTGCCCGCCACGGATATATATCACCAATCTGGAGCCGCGAACTGACACTCAGATTTATGGCAGCCGCTGCCAAAGAGAAATGGAATTTGGTTGTACATGATTGCTCTAATGATACCAAGTTTGCCAGAGATTTGAATTTAGGTGCCAAAGAGGGTAAATGGTTCGGAGCCAGCAGTTATACGTCTGAATTTTTAGAGATCCCCTATGCTGTATTTTTGCCGGTCCTGCGTGATGAAGAATTTCATTTTTTAGTTGAAGAAGAGCTGCCAAGCGGCTATAAACCGGGAGAGATGCTCTTCTGAGAAAGAGTGGCATAATGGCAAATATTGTAGAAATAAATGACATTTCTGCTCCTGAACTGGAAGTATTCACAAAATTGACTGAAAAGCAGCTGCGCCATAAGCTGGAGCCGGAAAAGGGCATCTTTATTGCTGAAAGCGGCAAAGTCATAGAGCTGGCGCTTGCTGCTGGCTGTGAGCCGATTTCCTTGTTGATGGAGCGCAGACATATCACGGGACAGGCCCAAAATATTCTTGACCGGTATGAGGATGTTACAGTCTATACCGGGGACAGGGATGTGCTGGCCGGACTGACAGGATATAAGCTGACCCGCGGTATCCTGTGTGCTATGCGTAGGCCCAGGCTGCCTTCAGTACAGCAGATATGTTTTCAAACCAGGCGGGTGGCAGTATTGGATAATATCACGGATGCGGCCAATGTAGGAGGAATATTCCGATCGGCAGCAGCGTTAGGTGTTGATGCGGTACTTGTGATGCACTCCTGCTGTGATCCTTTATGCAGAAAAGCAGTACGTGTCAGTATGGGAACGGTATTTCAGATACCTTGGACTTATATAGAAAACAATGTCAAAGAGCTGGGAGAATGGAGCTTTAAAACAGCTGCAATGGCTTTGTGTGAGCATGCTGTCAGTATAGATGATCAGGAGCTGATGGCAGAGGGCAGGCTGGCTTTGGTTTTTGGTACAGAGGGCTACGGCTTATCTCAGGCTGTGATTGATGCGTGTGATTATGTTGTGAAGATCCCTATGGCGCACAATGTGGACTCACTTAATGTAGCTGCTGCAAGCGCTGTGGCGTTTTGGCAATTGCGATGTCAACAATAAATTGGAAAAAAGATTCTTTGGAATTATTTGAATACTTAATTTATGCAAACTTGTTAAACGGCCAAAGTTGATTTGTGTTGTGTAAAAGGTGGTAATTATGGATTATAAAGTTTTAGATATGGAAAAGTATTATCGTAAGGATATTTACAGGCATTTTACGATGGACTGTAAATGTTCGGTTATGATTACATCCAAGATCGATGTTAGTGAACTTGTTGCATATTCAAAACAAACTGGAACTAAATTTTATATCAATTTTCTGTATGTTCTGACCAAGGCGCTGAATACCAGAGATGACTACAAAATGCGGTATTTGTATCAGGACGATAAGTTAGTCGTATTTGATAAAATCAACACTGCGCATTATGTTTTCCACGAGGATACGGAGACTTTTACAGTAGTTTATACAGAGTTTAGCGAAGATTACCAGGCTTTTTATGACAGATGCTGCGCTGATATGGAAAAGGCTAAACAGACCCGCAGTTACGGTCTGGACGGCAGTAAATTAAACTATTTTGATGCTTCCTATATTCCCTGGTTGTCATATGAAGCACTGCATGTAGAATTGCCTGACGGACATCTGCATTTTCCGCCGATTATAAACTGGGGAAAATATCACAGTGAAAATGGCAGATTGCTGATGCCTGTGACGGTGAGAATGAATCATGCGATTGCTGATGGTTATGTAGTTTCCAAAGCATTTTTATTGATTGAGAAAGAAATTGAAAGATTGGTCGAAGACTGAACTAATGGATTAGAACCATCGTTTCACACTGCTTTTAGATCTATGTTATTTTAAAGCGCTGCAGCTTGGCGATGCTTCGAAAGTAGTTCCGGTGGATAAATTCAGTATAGTCATCACTTTGGTGATGGCAGCGGTATTTTTACATGAACAATTTACTGTAAAAACAATTATCGGTTCTGTCTTTATTACTTTTGGGGACTTTTATTATGATTTTATAAAGAGTCACAGGTCAGATGTATAGAATAATTAAGAATAAATCATAAATACAGAGGGGTAAGCAGATGATAACAAGGCAAAAATACCAGGATTATATCAATGTGCTGAAAGAGGAATTGATTCCGGCGATGGGGTGTACTGAGCCTATTGCTATTGCTTATGCCGGAGCTATTGCCAGAGAGCATTTAGGCTGTTTGCCTGAACGTGTAGAAATTGAGGTCAGTGGTAATATCATCAAGAATGTAAAAAGTGTTATTGTACCGAATACAGGGGGACTGCGCGGTATTGAAGTGGCAGCGGCAGCAGGGATTGTGGGAGGGGGGGGCGACTGCAATAGGTATTGTGGCAGGAGATGCCGCGAAGGAGCTTAAAGTTATTTCGGAAGTGAGTACAGAAGCAGTTGCCGTAATTCATAAATTTTTAGAAAGCACACCAATAACAGTTAATTTTTCTGATAGTAAAAAAATCTTTGATATAATGATCACTGTTTATGGTAATGGCCATTCTGCTTATGTACGCATCTGTGAGTTTCATACAAATATAGTGGAAATAAGAGAAGATGATAAATATGTGCTGCAGAAAGATATTGCAGTCGAAGACAGTTTGGGCTTTACAGATCGTGGATTTATGAATGTACAGGAGATTATTGAATTTGCTGATACTGCAAGAATAGAAGATGTTAAGGATATTCTTGATCTTCAGATCGAATGTAATGTTAATATTTCAGAGGAAGGCTTGGCTGGCGATTATGGAGCTAATATCGGTAAGGTCCTTTTAAAGACTTATGGAACGGATGACGTAAAAATAAGAGCTAAAGCCAAAGCAGCTGCCGGTTCTGACGCCAGAATGAACGGCTGCGAGATGCCAGTCGTGATCAATTCCGGCAGCGGTAATCAGGGGATTACTGCCTCCATACCAGTTATAGAGTATGCTAAGGAGTTGGGTGTTTCTGACGAGAAACGTTATAGGGCCTTGCTGGTATCTAATCTGATCACGATCCATTTGAAATCAGGTATCGGCAGGCTGTCGGCTTACTGCGGTGCAGTCAGTGCCGGCTGTGCCAGTGGTGCCGGTATTGCGTATCTGTATGGAGGCGGTGTTGATGAAGTTTCTCACACGATCGTCAATTCTCTGGCAATAACTTCCGGTATTATCTGCGACGGCGCTAAAGCTTCGTGCGCTGCTAAAATAGCTACGGCTATCGATGCAGGTATATTAGGTTATCATATGTATAAAGAAGGGCAGCAATTTTACGGAGGCGATGGTATCGTCAGCAAAGGTGTTGAGAACACTATAAAAAATGTGGGGCAGCTGGCTAAAGAGGGAATGGCTACTACTGATCAGGAAATTTTGAAGATTATGACGAAAACACAGAGTATTTAAGCGTAGCTGAAACAGTCCGCTCAAAGGATAGTGATAATATGCAGATAAAAAAGAAATATATTTATATCGCTTTGGGACTGTGGGCGCTTGTGACAGTTACTTATTTTACTTTGTGTAAAATAGCCAGTGATCAGGCTATGCTTATTTTTAATAAAACTATGTCTGCTCAAAAAGTGCTCAAAGGCTCGGTGACGCTTGGCAGTATTGATGCCGACATTTGGGGGCGGGTAGAGTTTCAGAATCTTGTCTGGCTTGATATTGACGGTCAGCCTATCGTACATGTACCGCAGGGACGTTTCAAGGTGCGGACATGGGATATTATTACCAGAAGTATCAGTACATCTACTATTAAGGAACTGGAATTGGACAACGCTTTGTTTGCCGTAAGATTCAACAGAAAGATGCAGTTGGATATTTTTGAGCAGGCACAGGCCAAAAGAGTTATTGACCGGGCTGAACAAAAGGAAGCTGTTTTGTCAGGAAACGAAACAGCAGCTGAACTTGAACATATAGCGCAGGAAAAGATCGTAGTAAAGGAAAGACATCCTGGAGACAGGCATGAATTGAATCTGGATTTAGAAAATAAGCGGCTGAAAATGCGTGTTGTTTTTAATAACTGTACCTTAACTGCCGGTTATCGTAACCGTTATTTTGTACTGAATGAAGTTAATGCAATAATTGATATTGATACGCAGAAAAAGCTTACGATTGATTTTGTGACTGGAAAATTTGGCGGCACTATGGTTGGCGATGGGGTGGAAATAAAAGGAAACATCAATTTAGCGCAGCAGATTCCTCATTACGACCTGCATTTGGAGCTTTATAATATTCTGCCTGCTTCGTTGGGAATAGCGGATATCAAAGATACGGTTTCTATTACCGCTTCAGTTACTGGAGAACTTCCGAATCCTGTTATAGATGGTCATTTGGATTTTAAAGAACTGAATATTCCCGGACTGCATTTTTCTAAGGTCAGAGGCGATTTGCATTACGAAGATGCTCTGCTGAAATTTACTAATGTAAAAGGAAATGTTTTTGGAGGTACAGTTGAAGCTTTCGGAGATTATCATCTGGATACAAAATATTACAATATTGATGCGCTGGGACACGAATTGTTGGGAAGCATTGCCGCACGCAACGGTAAAATAAAATGCAAGGTCGAACTGGATTTTAAGATTCGATCCAAGGGAGATCCTAAAACTGCGTTGACCTATGGCAGCTTTAAATCAGGAAAAGGATCGTACTATATTATTCCTTTTGACAGTATCAGCGGCGAGTTTTCCAATCAAAATAAACATCTGGAGTTTAAAAATGTTGTCATTGAAACCAAGATGGGGACAATCAAAACAGATGCTTTTGATATAGTGAACGGCAAGCTGCATATTGGCGAGATATATTTGGAAGAGCCGGAAAACGGACAAACTATTAAAATAATCTGACAAAAAATGATTCAGAAATCGGAGGAAGGCAGCGATGGGCAAATATAAAAAACTTTATGGCACGCTTTTGCTGGGTCTGATTGCCATTATAATTTTGCTGACGGCTGTTTTTTCCTATAGCAGAAGTATCGAAGAGAGTTACAAAGAAGAAAATATCAACTCACTGAAAGAACTTTCTAATCAGGGAGCTTTGATGCTGCATAATGAAATCAAAAATAAACAAAATCTTTTAGCTGAACTTTCGCACGATGTCAGTCGGATTTTTGTAAATGATCCGCAGGCGGCCGCCGCTTATTTGGAGGAAGCCGCTGAGCGCAACAGTTTTAAACGAATTGGCGTAGCATTGACGGATGGACGTGCTTATACAACAGATGGTATTGAATTGAATATCTCAGAGCGAGAGTATTTTAGTAAGGCGATTCGCGGGCATACGGCTGATTCACGTAATCTGGATGATTATACGGATGGCGGCAGGATCGCAGTTTATGCGGTACCGATTTTTGAAGATGGAAGCGATAAGAGGATTGGAGTTTTGTTCGCTACTTACAGCCTGGATACATTTAGAAAAACTATTGAAGTATCGTTTTTTGGCGGTGCTGGATATTCTTATGTGGTACAGGAAAATGGTGATGTTGTAGTAGATTCGCAGCATTCAGAAAGCTTTAAAAACTTTAAAAATGTTTATGCGGCCCTGCTGACGGCAGATCCGGTAAATAATAAAGACAGTGCTGAAAAACTCTGGCAGATGATCAACAGTAAAAAAGGCGGTTATATTGAATTTTATAACGGCAGTCAGAAATATATGTACTGTTCGCCGATAGGTGTTAATAACTGGATGCTGCTGACGGTAACTCCAGCCAGTGTTATCGAAGATAAAATCAATATGGTGCTGAATAAAACTTATTTACTGGGTATTTTGTTGATTGCGATTTTTTTATTGTTTATCTGGCACATTATGCGTATCCATACCCGCAATCAAAAGGAACTGATGGATATTGCTTATGTTGATGAAGTTACTGGTGGTTATTCTTTTGCCAAGTTTTTTAAAGAAGCAGAACTGTTGTTACCTGAAACAGATAAAAAGACAGCAATCGTAAGTATGGATATCGACGGTTTTAAATATTTCAACGATATGTTTGGCTATGGAGAAGGCAATGACCTTTTGCGTTATATTTGGCAGGAAGTAAAAGCAAGCCTGAATGAAGGCGAAATATTAGCACATGGTGTTGCCGATACATTTATTTTTTTGCTGCGATTTGATACGAGAGAAGAACTGCTTTGGCGTATCAACGATTTATGTCTGCACTTGAATAACTATATTACAAAAAGCGGACAGGTCTATAAACTATCCCTTTCTATGGGTATATACGAGGTTGACGGTGAAACTGACGATATCGTCAGTATGGCAGACAGAGCTTATATTGCCCGGCAGACAATAAAAAATAAAGGTGACACAGCCTGGGCTTTTTATGACGGAGCCGTGCGTGATAAGCTGTTGCACGAAAAAGAAATTGAAAGTCAGATGGAAAAAGCTTTGGCTGAAGGCGAATTTATTGCTTACTATCAGCCCAAGTACAGTACCAAAGAGCAGAAACTTATCGGTGCAGAAGCTTTAGTACGCTGGCGCAGAAGTGACGGTATTATTGTTCCGCCCTATCAATTTGTACCGCTTTTTGAACGTAATGGATTTATCAATAAGGTTGACCGTTATATGTTCGAACTCGTCTGTCGCCAGCAGATGCGTTGGCTTAAACAGGGGCTTATACCTGTGCCAATATCAGTCAATATGTCGCGGATGTGTCTGTATGATCCGCATATTGTTGACGAATATATCGATGTTTTGAATGGAAGCGGTTTGCCTGCTGCTTATATAAAGCTGGAGCTGACGGAAAGTGCCTTTTTTGAAAATATCAGTATTATGAATAATGTTATCGAAGCATTGCATAAAGTTGGCATCAAAGTCTTGATGGATGATTTTGGAACCGGTTATTCTTCGATGATGATGCTTAAAAATGTAGCTATCGACGTTTTGAAGCTGGACAAAAGCTTTGTCGACGATATTGGGGATGACCGCAGTGAAAAAATCATTTCAAATATCATTTATCTGGCTCATTCTCTGCAAATAGAAGTGACTGCCGAAGGAGTAGAGACTGCAGCGCAGTTTGAATTTTTGAAAAGTGTTGGCTGTGATTATATTCAGGGGTATTATTTTGGTAAACCGCAGCCGGCTGAAGATTTTGCGGCGTTGCTGTAAAAAGAATTTTATGATGGAAGTGATGCGGGTGCTGATAAGAAAGGCTGAATTACAGGATGTAAGAGCTGTGTACGCTCTGATTTGTGAATTAGAGGAGCAGGATTTGCCGCTGCTGGAATTTGAAAATATCTTCGGCAGTTTATTGAAGCTGCCGGAACATTTTCTCATGATTGGTGAAATTGAGGGCAGAACCGTTGCATTTTTACATTTGCGCGTAGAAGGACAGCTGCATCATGCCGCTAAAATAGCAGAGATTTTAGAATTTGATGTGGAGCGATCCCATCGCGGCAGGAACTTAGGGCAGCAGTTTTTTGCTTATGCGGAGAAGCTGGCCCGGGACAATGGTTGTATTCAGTTTGAACTAAGCAGTAATATGCTGCGGGAAAAGGCGCATTGTTTCTATGAACGGCAAGGCATGCATAAATTTCACTATAAATTTACGCTCCCTCTGTCTGGAAAAACAGTAAATGAAAATAAGTTAGGTGTTTAAAAGCAACGGCTCTGGCAGCTGTTGCTTTTTGTCTGTGCTTAATACTGGAAACTGCTGTTTTGTGGTACAATAAATATATAATTTTATTGAGCGGAGAAGAAAAATGATCGATTTATATACAGTACCGTTAGGTGCTACGGCCAGGGATTTTTTTTCGGCAGAGGCAGAAAACAAATATAGCTATGATGAAGCGTTGCTGGTGCTTCCAAGCAGATTGCTTGTGAATCATGCCCGCCGGTCAGGCAGGGCGCAGGCAGTTAATTTTGAATATCTGCCCAACCGTATCGTAGCATTAAACAGGCAGCTGCTGGATTTGCCTCCGGAAGTGAAATTAGAAATGATTTCCCGGAGGACACAGGAACTGCTTGTGGGTGATTTGCTGCACCAGCTGGCTAAATTGCAGGGCCTGGACTATTTTAGTAAACTGGCAGATAAAGAAGGTTTCGTTAAAGCTGTTACCGGGCTTTTGGGTCAGCTTTCACGCAGTGGGTCGACACAGGAAGAAATTACTACGGCGCTGCTGGAATGGGAACAGCGCAATCCTGCCTATGTGATGAAGGACCGTGAAGTAGCGGCACTTTATAACCTTTATCGCAATAAGCTAAAACAAAAAAACTGGTATGATGTAGAGGGTTTATACCGGTTAGCAATAGCGGTTTTAGAAAGACCGCAGGCCAAGCTGCCTTGGCAGCAGTTATATTTCAGCGAATTTTATCATTTTGATGCTTTGCAGCGTTTGCTTATAAAATCTTTGTCACGGCATTGTCAGATCAGTATCGGTTTGATGTACGAGCCCAAACGACCGGAAATATTTGCTGCTGTAGAGCGGAGTTTCGGTTATTTAAGCGGTTTTGCTCAGCTGCATGATCTGCATATGGAAGGTTCAGTACGAAAGCCTGATCTGCAGCACTTAACGGCTAAGTTAGGTGCTGGAAGCTACCAGACGCTGGCTGTTGCTGACAGTATAAATTTTATTGAATCAGGAGATAGTGAAGGTGAACTGCGGGCAGTGCTGCGTTCTATAAAAGCTAAGCTGCAGCATGGCGCCGCTTATAATGATTTTTTGGTTGCTGTACGTGATTTTAAGACTTACAGCGGTATCAGAGCTGTTTGTGATGAATATGGTATACCTGTTACTTTACCTAAGATCGCTTCTCTGAGTGCTCAGCCTGTCTGTGAATTTTTACGTTTACTTTTGAACGTAGCTGCCGGCGGCAGTGAAGCTATCGCTGCTTACTGGCGTCTGTTAAAATGCGGCGTTGTAAAGCTGGTCTATAGCTTTGACGGAGAGCAGCTCAACAGATTGAAACAGGAATATTTATATAATGATCTGCGGCAACTGCGTAAGGCAGTTCGTGATAAGGCTGATGCCAATGAAAATAAGCAGTGGTCAGCTGATTTAGGCGAACTTGAGTTGCTGCTGGACAAGGTGCAGCGGCGAGATACGGCGGCTGCTTATGGAGAAACATTTAAAACAATCTTAGAAGCTTTGGCGCTGCCTGTTAAGGCTGGCGAAAATTATAAAAATGGCAGGGCAGATCTGCTTGAGGTTAAAAATATAGTAGAGACAGTACGGCAATTATCCGAAGTTTTGGATACACTGAGTGAAGATTATCAGAATGGCGGTTTGGAAAGTGTGCCTTTAAAAGCGGAGGAATACAGCCAGCTGCTGATTTCTGCCTGTTCCGAACGGCAAATCGTTTTAACAGCGGCCGACAGTGAAGGTATTTTATTCGGAGAAGCTGCTAATCTGCAGGGGCTGCTGTTCAAGCATGTTTACATTATGGGACTGCGCGAAGGTGAGTTCCCGCGCAGTAAAAATGAAAACTGGATCTACAATGACAGAGAACGGGCCGAATTGAGCGGTGTTGGTGTGGAATTAGATAATACTGCGTGTGCTTATGCTGAGGATAAATTCTTTTTTGCCGCAGTGGCAGCAATGGCAACAGAAACTCTGACTTTGAGCTGGTACAGCGACGATACAGCTGGCGCTTCCGCATATATTGAAGATGTGGAACGATTATATGCAGCCGGGTGTATAACCAGAAGCAGAGCTGGACGTACAGGCTGGCAGGAGGCTTTGTCTGAGCAGGAGCTGCTGCTGGGGATTACCCAAAAAGATACCTGCCATAATTGGTTGTTGGAGCGGTTGGGAGCAGACTGGACACTGCGCAGCAGTATAGAAAGAATTCGTGAGCAAGGCGATAGTGTTTATAAGGGAGTTTTTGAAGACGTACAGCTGCAGCGGGCTATTAATGAAGCTGTTGGCGGTTTCTTCAGTGCGTCGCATTTAGAAGCCTATGCTCAATGCCCATACAGATTTTTACTAAGCTATGTCTGGAAACAGCAGCAATATGAAGAACTTACAGAAACGGTGGAGCCTGCTGTTGAAGGCAGCCTGCTGCATGATGTTTTAGCACGCTTTATGGCGGAACATTTGCACGAAAAGCTTGCCAAATATCCGCCGACTGAGCTTATAAGTCAGCTTGATGACATTATGACGTCAGTTTGTGATGAATATATTACTGGGAAAAAGATTGCCGTTACAGATTTCTGGCCTTCGCAGCGTCGGAAGCTGAATTTGCTGCTGCGCCGCTGGTTGCAGCGGGAGCTTGTATACCAGAAAGAATGGGAACCTTTTGTACCGGTAAAAATAGAATGGGATTTTGGGCGCAACGGCAGTGCTCCGTTGGTGCTGGAGGTCAACGGCGGAAAAATTTATTTGAACGGACGTATCGACCGTATCGACAGTGACGGTAATGGTATTTTTGTTACGGATTATAAACGCAGTCAAACTCCGTCGGGCAAGGAGCTGACAGCAGGACTGGATTTGCAGATTCCGGTATATCTTCTGGCGCTTGGAGCCTTAGAGCCGCAGAGCAAAGTGCTTGGCGGCGGTTACTATTCACTAAAGGAAGCGAAACGTAAAGGCGGTTTTGCCATGCAGACTTTAGGAAAAACGCCTTTTACAACAAATAATAAACCGTTCAGTGATGCAGAAGATCAATGGCTGGCTTTTGCAGATTTTTGCCGTACGACTGTCAGAGGATATATCAATACCTTGCAGCAGGGGAATTTCCCGCCGGCGCCGCGTAAAAACTGCCCTGAGTATTGTTCTGGGAAGGATATTTGCCGGGCCTACGGCGAACTGGCAGCAGAAGGCGGTGAAGAAAATGTTTGATTTTACTAAAGCCCAGCAGGAAGCGATAGAGACGCTGGATAGAAATGTATCTGTGTCTGCCGGCGCCGGCAGTGGTAAAACACGTGTTCTCGTAGAACGTTTTGTCAACATTCTTCGACAGAGCCTCAGGCAGGGCGGCAAACAGGTAAGTGCTGCCGATATTCTGGCTATTACCTTTACGCGCAAAGCCGCGGGTGAAATGAAAGAAAGGGTTCGCAGACGTTTGGCGGAATTGGAGCAGGAGGATGCTTTGCATGCATCTTTCTGGCAGCAGCAGCTGGAACTGCTGGAACAGGCGCGTATCAATACTATACATGGTTTTTGTAACAGTCTGTTGAAAGAAAATCCCGTGGAAGCAGGTCTTGATCCTGCTTTTCAGGTAGCTGAAGAAGTAGAAATGGATGAATTTTTACTGCGCACTGTGCAGCAGTTTGTAAAACAGGGACTGCGCCGCGGTGACAGTGATATTTTACGTCTGGCTGATGAATATACCGCAGCTGATGTTGTAAAACAGCTATTGCTTGCCATACCTAAAATGGATGCGATTTTGAACTTTGGTGATTTGTTACAGCCATATCAGGCAAAGATGAACGAGAAAAACGTATTACAGGTGCAACTGCAGGAGCTGCTATTGGAACTGGCAGAAGACAAAATGAAGGTGAAAGCCTCAGCTCATAGGCAAAAGCTGGAATTACTGCGCGAACACCTTCCGGAACTTTTAAAGGCGGCAGCAGACAGCAGCAAGCCTGAAAATATGACGCTTTTAGACAGCTATGTGGGTACTCTAGCTGCAACAAGCAGTGATAAAGCAGTGGTCAAAGCGGCTAAAGAAATTCTGCAGCAGCTGCATTTGCTGGCGGCAGACGCAGCTGCACTGAAATTGATACCCTGCTGGCAGCAGGCTCTGGTGAATTGTAGTGCTTATCTGCGTGAACAGCAGGAGCTTAATAATATGCTGGGCTTCGACGACTTGGAAAGCAGGGCCTTGGAGCTTTTAAAAAATAACCTCCAGGTTTGCAGTAAAAACAGCAGCCGCTATCAGTATATTATGGTCGACGAATTTCAGGATACTAACGAACGCCAAAGAGAACTTGTTTATTTGCTGTGCGGCGGTGATAAAGACAGGCTGCTGGGACATAAGCTGTTCGTAGTAGGTGATGCCAAGCAATCAATTTATCGTTTCCGCGGCGCTGACGTAAGTGTATTTGCCCGTGTCAGGCGCGATATAGAAGCTGCTGGCGGCAGTAATATCGTTTTAGATGATAACTTCCGTACAGTTGATAAAGTGCTTGATTTATGCAATTTGGCCTTTGCGGCATTATTAGGTGAAGACAGACAGCAGGACGTTTATTTTGAAGCGTTGAATGCCAATCGTGCGACTGATATTTTGCCGGAAATGCTGGTAATCGCATACGATAAAGAAAGCAAAGCCATCCGCAGGGAAGCGGAGGCAGCAGTTATAGCAGAACGGATACTGCAGTTGCATACCGAAGAACAAATATCCTACAAAGATATGGTAATACTACTCGGTGCATTAACATCGGCTAAAAGTTTTGCCTCTGCTCTGCAGCAGGCGGGTATACCTTATACTATCGTTGATGGTAAAGGTTTTTATGAACGACGGGAAATCATTGATTTGATCAATTTACTGGTATTTTT
>OGPS01001541.1_pt1 | contig 16578 bp, 9 predicted proteins | sample 1552931 | NCBI WGS metagenome assembly OGPS01 (sample SAMEA2580252, study PRJEB22360) | human gut metagenome | biome: human gut; feature: human-associated habitat; material: faeces | place: Denmark | collected 2008/2010 | reverse complement strand
ATAATATTGGGATTAATATTATTATTTATTTTATCTAAAATGATATTTAGTATAGAGGTAATTCATTCTAATAAAGATATAAGAGATTTAATATATAAGGAATTAAATTATCATGGTATTAATACTTTTACATTTAAGAAAGATTATCATAAATTAGAAAGTATAGAGAATAAGATACTTAGTGATAATAAAGATAAATTGGAATGGATAGAGATTAATATTAGTGGTACTAAATATATTGTTAAGGTGTTAGAAAGAAAATTGAATAATAATAATATTGATGATAATATATATAATGTTGTGGCATCTAAGAATGCTATTATTAGTAAGGTTAAGGCTAGTCATGGGGTTATATTAAAGAATACTAATGATTATGTTAGGAAAGGAGAAGTTATAATATCTTCTAATGTTATTTTGCCTAATGGTAGTGTTAATTTAACAAATGCTAGTGGGACCGTATATGGAGAAGTATGGTATGAAGTTGAGGCTACTCATCCATATATTTATAAGGAAGAAAGTGCTACTGGTAAGAAGAAGGAAGTTTATGTTATTAAATTTTTAAATAAAAGGTTTTCAATATTTGATTTTAATCATTTTGATACGTTTAAATATAGTGAGAAGGTTATTTTAAAAGATAATTATAATATTATAAGGTTTGTTAAGGAAAAGCAATATGAATTAAAGGTAATTGACGAATATTATACTAAGGAAGAGTTAATTAATAAGATGGTAGATATTGCTAAGAATAAGATAAGTGAGAATTTAGAAGATGATGAGTATATTAAGAATTATTTTATTTTAGAAGATACTTTTAATGAAAGTGGAATTACTTTAAAAATTTTTTTTAGTGTTGTTGAAAGTATTGGGGTTTTAGAAAAAATAGAAAATATTGTACAAAATGAATAGTAAAAAAAAGATAAATATGTTATACTTAATGTGGAATAGCAAGGAGGATATTATGTTAGAGTTAAAGAATATTTGTAAAAGTTATAAAACAGGGGATTATTATCAAAAAGCTTTACATAATGTTAATTTAAAGTTTAGAGAAAATGAGTTTGTGGCTATTTTGGGGCCATCAGGAAGTGGTAAGACAACTTTACTTAATATTATTGGTGGCTTAGATAGGTATGATACTGGTGATTTAATTATTAATGATGTATCTACTAAAGAGTTTAAAGATAGTACTTGGGATGCTTATCGTAATAATAGTGTTGGTTTTATTTTTCAAAGTTATAATTTGATTAGTCATATATCTATTTTAGAAAATGTAGAGATGGGTATGACATTAAGTGGAGTAAATGCTAGTATTAGAAAAGAAAAAGCGGTTGAGGCACTAAGAAGTGTTGGCTTAGAGAAACATATTAATAAAAAACCTAATCAATTATCAGGAGGGCAAACTCAGAGAGTGGCAATTGCTAGGGCTTTGGTAACAGATCCTGATTTGATTTTAGCAGATGAACCATCTGGGGCACTTGATTCTAATACATCGATTCAAATAATGGAATTAATTAAAAAGATTAGTAAAAAGAAATTAGTAATTATGGTAACTCATAATGAAGAGTTAGCTAATACTTATGCTAGTCGTGTTATTAGATTAAAAGATGGTGAAATAATAAGTGATAGTAATCCATTTAAAGAAGAAGAACAAAGTGATAGTAATTATCAAATAAGAAAGACATCAATGAGTTTTTTCACTGCCTTAAAATTGTCATTTAAAAATATTATTACTAAAAAAGGTAGAACATTACTAACGGCTTTTGCTTCATCAATTGGTATTATTGGTATTGCTTTGATTTTGTCTTTATCAAATGGATTTAATATAGAAGTAGATAAGTTTGAAGAAAACACTTTATCTTCAATGCCTATTATGATATCTTCGACATCAGTATCGATGGATGAGGAAACTGTTAATAAGTTAATGGATACAAATATGAGTGATGAGAATACTTTTACTTCTAAGAAGGAAATATATCCAATGGAAGATTATAAGGAAACTTTGACACATAAGAATACTTTTAATCAAGAATATATTGATTATGTTGAGAGCTTAGATAAAACTTTAGTTAATGGAATTGGTTATACTAGGTATACTAATTTAAATATAATTACTAAGAAGAATGGTGTATATGCTCCTTTGGGATTATCTATGTTAGAGTTTTTATCAATACCTAAGAAATTAGATAGTAGTGATATAAATGGAGTTTTAGAAGATAATTATGATTTATTATATGGAAGATTACCTAAGAATAAAGAAGAACTTGTTTTGGTAGTAGATAAGAATAATCGTATTAGTAAGAAGATTCTTATGGCTTTAGGATTAGATGCTACTAAGGATAAACTTGATTTTAATGAGATAGAAAAAATTAATCTTAAATTAGTATTCAATGATGATTATTATAAGAAGATGGGTAATTTTTATACTGTTAATACTGACTTTGAAAAGTTATACAATATGGAAAATAATTTGAATTTGAAAATGGTTGGTATTATACGTTGTAAGGAAGAGAAGAAACAGATATTGGGTAGTAGTTATGGACTTTCTTATACAAATGATTTACTTGATTATGTGATAGAAGTTAATTCTAAATCTAGTGTTGTAAAAACACAGAGTGAATTAAATTATAATGTTTTAAGTGGGCAACCTTTTGAAGAAGGAGAAGATAGTACTAATACTAAAGAGATTATGATGTCGTATTTAGGTGGTAGTAGTATTCCTGCTATTATTAATATTTATCCTAAAAATTTTGATGCTAAGGATAAGATATTAAATTATTTGGATGATTATAATAAGAATTTAAATGAGGAAGATAAGATTATATATACTGATTTAGGGGCTTTAATATCTTCTATGAGTAGTAGTATTATGGATGCTATTACGATAGTACTTATTGCATTTTCTTCTATCTCTTTAGTAGTAGCCGTTATTATGATAGGAATTATTACTTATATTTCAGTATTAGAACGTACTAAAGAAATAGGCATTTTGAGGGCTCTTGGTGCTAGAAAAAAAGATATTGCAAGAGTATTTAATGCGGAGACATTTATCATAGGTACTGTATCAGGATTACTAGGTATATTTATAGCTAGAATTTTAGTATTTCCTACCAATAAGATAATATTAGATGCTACAGGACTAGATAATGTTGCTAAAATGAATCCATTACATGCGTTGCTTTTAATAATTATAAGTGTTACTTTAACGGTAATAGGAGGTTCTATACCAGCACATATGGCTAGTAAGAAAGATCCTGTTATAGCACTTAGAACTGAATAGGCTTATGCCTGTTTTTTTCTTTTGCTAGTACATTAAAACATTATAAAATATAGATTTTTATATGTGATTTTGATAGAATATAGTTATACTTCTAAAGATAATTATCTTTTTATGAAAAAATAATGAATTTAAGTTTACTTCTATATGATAATTTAAATAATAAAAAAATCTTTTACTGATAACGCGAATAGCAAATGTCATAATATTTAAAAAAAGTAAAAATAATCTTGCTATTTATAAAATATAATGCTATAATTTATCTAGGATAAGGAGGATTTAATAATGAAAAAATTAAATAGTAAAGGTTTTACTTTAATAGAACTATTATCAGTTATTGTTATTTTGGCTATTATTATTGCTATTACTGCTCCAAGGATATTTAATGCTGTTGATAATTCTAAGAAGAGTGCGCTTGATTCTAGTGCATCATCATTAAAAAGTTGGTACAATGAAACAAAATTAGCGGATAATGTTGCTGATGAAAGCGATAAAATATTAACAGGTTATGAAGCTACAGAAGCAAAGCAATGCTTAGATGAAGGTTTCTTTAAAGTGGCTAAACAAAGTTCTGCTCAATTTAAATTAGGGACAAAGGTAAGTGAAGGATGTTCATTTTATTATAAGAAAGATGGCGCAGTTGAATTTGTACTTGTTGCTAATGAGAATGGTAAGTTCTATTTAGGAGATGCTGTTAGTAAAAACGAAAGTTATAAATATATGTGGGCTAGTAGTGATGGTACTAATAGTTGGAATAATAAAGAGTTAGGATTTACTGATTAATTAGTGTATTAAATGATAGATATAAAACTATCATTTTTCTTTTAATTATGATAAAATGATTTTAAGGATGTGATAATATGGCTACGATGTGGACAAATGAACAGCTTGACGCCATTAATAAGGAAGGGACAAATATAATAGTCTCTGCGGGAGCGGGAAGTGGAAAAACAGCAGTACTTACTGAGAGAGTAATTAGGAAACTAAAAAGTGGAGTACCAATTACGAGATTACTTATTTTGACATTTACTAATATGGCTTCAAAGGAAATGAAGGATAGAATAAGAGAATCTATTAAGGATGATGAGAGTTTAAAAGAACAACTTAATTTGTTAGATACAGCATTTATTACAACGTTTGATAGTTATGCTTTATCAATTGTTAAGAAATATCATTATAAAGTAGGGGTAAGTAATAATATTGAGATTGCTGAGAGTAGTATCATTGATTTAAAAAAGATTGAATTAATAGATAAGATATTTGAATCTTTTTATTGTAAAGATGATGATTTGTTTATTAAATTAATTACAGATTTTTGTATTAAAGATGATAAGGAAATAAAAGATTATATTTTAACAATTAGTAACAAGTTAGATATGAAATATGATAAAATAGATTATTTAAATGGTTATTTAAATAATTATTATAGTGATACTTTTTTAGATAATATGATTTTAGAGTATACTAAGTTATTAAATAAGATAATTGATGAGATAAAGGAATTACTTACTAATATATCTAGTTATGTAGATAGTAATTATTATTTAAAATTGGAAACTAGTATGATTAATTTGCTTAGTGCTAATGATTATGATTCAATTAAGGAGAATATTAATATAAAACTTCCTATGATTCCAAGAGGTACAGGGGATGAGGCTAAGAAATTAAAGGAAGAAATAAAAAATAATATAGATAAATTAAAGGAATATGCTATATATGATGATGTTAATCATATAAAAGAAACGATTTTATTAACTAAAGATTATGCTAAGGTTATAGTATCTATTTTATTGAAATTGGATAAAGAATTAAATGATTATAAGAAAGAAAATGAGTTATATGATTTTACTGATATAGCAAAATTAGCTATTAAGATAGTAAGTGAAAATGATGATATTAAGGAAGAACTTAGGAATAGTTATAATGAAATAATGATAGATGAGTATCAAGATACTAATGATTTACAGGAATTATTTATTTCTAATATTAGTAATAATAATACTTATATGGTAGGAGATGTTAAGCAGTCTATATATAAATTTAGGAATGCTAATTTATATATATTTAAGAATAAGTATGATAATTATGCTAATTTAGATGGTGGTATTAAGATAGATTTAAATAAGAATTTTAGGTCAAGAGAAGAGGTAATAAGTGGTATTAATTTGATATTTGATTATATCATGAATGATAATATGGGTGGTGCTTCTTATAAAAAAGAGCATCGTATGATATTTGGTAATCTTACATATAATGCTTTTAAGGCTAAACAAAATAATAGTTTAGAGATATATAATTATAATGAGGATAAGAAATTTTCTAAGGAAGAAACTGAGATATTTATTATTGCTAATGATATATTGAATAAGATTAAAAATAATTATCAAGTATATGATAAGAATAAAAAGGAATTAAGAAGTGTTGATTATAGTGATTTTGTTATTTTAGTGGATCGTATTACTAATAGTTATTTATATAAGAAAATATTTAAGTATTTAAATATACCTTTAATAGTATATAAAGATAGTGTTATTAATGATTCTGTTATTTATACGGTTATTAAAAATATTATTGGTTTAATTATTAAAGTATATAGTAAATGTTATGATGAGGAATTTAAGTATTTATATGTGAGTATAGCTAGAAGTTTTTTAGTAGAATATAAGGATGATTATATTTTTGATGTGGTTATGAATAATAAGTATTATGAGACTAGTTTATTTAATAGGGTTAAGGATATTGCTGGGAAGGTAGATTATTTAACAATAAGTGGTGTTTTGGATTTAATAATTGATGATTTCAATATTTATGATAATCTTATTAAAATAGGTAATATCAGTGATTGTTTAAGCGATATTAATTATATGAAAGAATTATTTTTGAAGATGAATAATTATAATTTGAGTGAATTATATGATTATTTAAAAGGAATAAATGATAATGGAATAGATTTGAAATATTTAAAGGTAGATAATTTTACTAATGGGGTAAAGTTAATGACAATTCATAGGTCTAAGGGATTAGAATATAATATATGTTATTATAATATGTTGTTTAAGGAATTTAATTTAAGGGATGTTACTGATAAGTTTTATTATGATAATAAGTATGGAATAGTTATGCCTTATATAGACAATGGAATAAATAGGACGATTATTAGTAAGATGGTTAAGGATAATTATTATAATGAGGAAATAAGTGAAAGAATTAGGTTATTCTATGTGGCTATGACTAGGGCTAAGGAAAAAATGATAGTTATAGTAAATGATATATATGAGAGTGATGTGAAGAAGAAATTTAAGAGTTTTAGGGATATTATTTTAAGTATTAGGGATTGTTTATCTAATAATATTACTGATTATGATATTAGTAAAATAAATATTACTAGGGATTATAATTATGGAAAAAATGATGTTTATAGAGCAGATAATGCTAAAGTGCTGAAGGTTAATGAATTAGTAATAGATAATGGTTACATAGAGGAATCAAGTTATTCTAAGAAGACTAATAATATTTTTTCTTATGACGAGAAGAAGTTATTGGAAGTAGGGGAAAGGTTGCATTATATTCTTGAGGTAATTGATTTGAAACATCCTAATTTGGATATAATAAAGGATTATTTTATTAGAGATAAGGTGAGTAGTTTATTAAGTAGTGATTTGTTTAAAAATATAGGTAATGCTAAGATCTATAAAGAATATGAATTTATATATAATCATGATTTAGTTAAGAGGCATGGTATTATTGATTTGATGTTAGAGTATGATAATTATATAGATATAATTGATTATAAATTGAAGAATATTGATGATACAAATTATTTGAAGCAATTAGAGGGATATATGGAGTATATTAAGAGTATTAGTAATAAGGATGTTAATATTTATTTGTATTCACTTATTGATAAGAAGTATAAGAAATTAAATTAAGAATAGTTGTTTTAATATAAAAAAACTCGTTTCTATGTTTAGAAAACGGGTTTTTTCAGTAATGATTACTCTTCTATATAAGTGATAACTATTTCATCTACTTTTGATAAGGTAGTATTTGGTTTGATATTTTGTTTAACTATCATGCCTTTTTTGTCTTCATTATATTGAGGGTCGTTTTCGTCTATTTTTATATAAGTAGGTGAAGGGATGTTAATGTTATATTTGGTTAATTTATTGTACCAGTTTTTAAATTCTAATAATGTTTTATCTGTGAAATTAGGGAAAAGGCATAAATTTTTATCTTTGTTTTCTTCTAGGGTGCAGTCATAATATGTAACTTCTTCTACTACATTGGTATTTGAATGTTTTGATACTGTTATTATAAGATTATTTTTGATATTTTTAACACGGTAGCCATAAGGATAATTTTGATTTATGATTAGTCCTTCTTGGATACTAGATTCTTCTTCTTTGAATGTTACATTAATATTGTGTTTGTTTGCCCATGAGATAACATCAGTTTTGCTTTTGTTCTTGAAGTTGGGTAGTGTTTCGATGTAATCTACTATTTTATAATTTCCTCTACCGATTAATGGTTTTTCGTATTCTTCGTCAGTTGTATAGGTAAAGGTTTTTATTAATTCTGGGTTGATTAGTCCTAAATTTATTTTCATTTCTTTTTTAACATCATCTCGGCTACCACGATAGTAAATGTAGTTATATAGGGTTAGTTGCATGTTTTCATCATATATGTATTGCTCATAGCCACTTAGGTAGAGTCTTTCAATATTGATGGCTTCTGTATTTTCACTTTTTTTGGAAACTACATCCATGAAGATGTCGTATAGGGATAGAATTGTTTTGGTGGACATATTGGTATCCATATTTTTAGAAATAGTTTCTAGGATGCTGTAAACATCGTTTAGGTTATTTAGCGTTTTGGCTTTGTTTAAAATGCCTTTGATGATGAGTTGTTGATTTTGTCCTCTTATTACGTCTGATAGGGTATTGCCTAAGTATTTTTTGCCACATGCATATTGTTCGGGAGTTTCTTTTCTATGTCTTGCTAAGGCTAAGACTTGTTCTCCATTTAATGTTTGTATTCCTTTTTCAACATAGATGGTGTGTTTGCCAAATCTTCTTTTGCTGTCTTGTTCACAGAAATTATAAGGAACATCAACTTCAATGCCTTTTAGTGTGTCTACTAAGTCAACGACTCCTTTAAAGTTGATTTTTACGTAATAATCTATTTTGATGTCTAGAAAATTTTCGATGGTTTTCATCATGCATGGTGCTCCTTGCCAAGCTGCATGGGTTATTTTATTTTCGTATTGATTTTTAAAACACGCAATGGGGACATAGGTGTCTCTTGGTATAGATAGCATCGTGGCATTTAAAGTATTAGGGTTGAACGTTACTAATATTAAGGCGTCTCCGTTAAATGATGCGTTTTTGGCGAGTTCATCAGCTTCCGAGTCAACACCCATGATTAATAGGGTAAAAGGTTCGGTTAATTTTTTGTTTGAAGTGGTGGTGTTTTTTGTTTTGTCGGTTTGGTTTTTTGTTAGTAAAACACTTGTCTCTTTACTGATGTTTGTATATTTATCAATGCTGTTATAACTAGTAACATAATTGCTTGGTAGGAAGCCAGCATCTATTTTGTTATCATATAGGTCATTTAAAATATGAATGAATTGATCGTATTTTTTGATGGTAACTCTGTTTAAATTATTTTCTTTAATTACTTTATTGGGTAAGATGTTGCCATCGATAGAAGTTTCGTCGTTTAGAATACCTATGGTTTTGATTGTATTTAATTTTAGGTTGTTTTCTTTTAAGGTAACTAGGCTGGTGGAATAGGTAACTTTGTCTTTGCTAAAATTATTTATTATATTTAATACTTTGTTGGCATTATAAGAAATAAATAGAAAGATGATACTTAAGATAATCATGATGACTGAGGTGGTAATGTTTTTTGATTTTAATCTTATGAAGAAGATGATGTTAATTAATAGTAGAATAACTATAACTATGTATCTAATTATGTCTTCGATGCCAACGAAACTTAAGATGTTAATTATTAGATAGATGTTACATATGGTAAATAAAATGAAAGTTATTTTATTAAATATATATTTGTTTTTTTTCTTTTTTTTAGTGTTTTTCATATAATCAACTCCAATGTTATTATATACTAGTTAGCAATTTAAGTAAATAATAACATGGAATAATAAATAAAAATGGCATTTTATGTAAAAAATATTTGTTTTTAAGGATTGTTTTGATGTGATGTTATAATGCGGTAATGAGTTATAGCAATTTAAAAGGTGGAGGTGTGTGAGTAAAAAAAATTAAAAAATTCAAAAAAACACTTGCATATTTTTGAATTTTATAATATGATTATTATGACATAGATATATGTCCACTCTTATTGGAAGATTATAAGAGTGTATTCAACCAAAACCCCCTGAAGTTCCCTCGAAAGAGGGAACATTTTTTATTGAAAGCCAGTAATTATAAGGGATTGTGGGCTTTTTAATGCCTTAAAAAATTACCATTTTTCGGTATTAGATACGAATTAAATACAATTTCTCCGGTTAATCCGTAACAAATTACAATAAAAAGTATTCAAAATTGTAAATTTAGTTAAAAATTACGGTGTAACCGTAATTTTATGTTATAATTAAGTGGGTGGTTTTGTGGCAAAATATAAATTGTTATTAGATGAATCTGGTAATTTTGATTCATTAAATGAAAGATATATAATAATTGGTGGATTATTTTTTTGCGAAAACGATGAAAAACAATTAGAAAAAATTTTTGTTCCATTGCATTATCATTTATGTAAAGTTTTTGGTGTTGAAGAATTGCATGGATCAAAGAATAAGGAACTGTATAATTATGTTGCACCTATTATTGGGAGTATTGATAAAATTCATCCTTTGATTTTTGTGATAGATAAATATAAAACATTTATTTTTAAAAAATATGATAAAAAAAGTTTTAAGTATAATAAAGCAATTGAGCATTTGCTTCAAAAAATGCTAGACGACAAATTAATTGATCATTATGATGAATTAATTATAAAAATTGATAATATTAATTTAAATAAATCTGAGATAAGTAATTTAGATCAATATTTACCATCAAATTACCCATTTGTTAAACAGGTTATCCAAGAAGATTCAAAAAATAATATCTGTATACAGTTAGCTGATTTAATTGTAAATAGATTTAGTAAAAAATCATTTTGCAAACCAAATTCTACTCCTATAAAATTGTTAAATCCCAAAATATATTGTTTTTTAAAGGAGACAATGGAAGATTATATTTTAGATTAATATATTATAGGTATTGTCGATTTTTATGACTTTCTAAGTTTTTACAAGTGTTTTTTGTAAATTTCTTTAAAAAGTTGTAATTTAACAATAAAGCCATGACTTAAAACACCAAAAGAGCCTATTGTTTTAAAAATTTGGTGTTAAAATGTTGATATATATTAGATAAAATGTTAAACTAATTTTGTTGTTGGGAATTATTCATGCATAATGCATAAATAATTCTTATTAGTTTAGTAGAACAGGCAGTTAAACAAGCGTAGAAATGTTTACCTTCCTGTTTTTTCTTTTGGTAATAAACATATATTGAATTTTCTTTATCACATTTTGCTGATAAAGTAATAATATTTCGACTACAATTAAATAAAATTTTTCTAGCATATCTATTTCCACGTTTTGAAATAGGTCCATGATAATACTTTTACCTGATTGAACTATAGTTGGATCAAGTCCACAACTGGCATTAATTTGTTTTATATTATTAAATCTAGTAATGTCTTTTAATTCAGCAATTATCAAAGATGCAGATAGTTCTCCAATGCCAAACAATGAATTAATACATTCAAAATTTTTAGTTTCTTTAGCAAGTACAATCATTTGATTTTTAACTTCATCTTTTTGTTCAGTTAAATTAATAATAATATTGGCTAATTGTTTTAAATTATCAACATCTTTAGAATTTTTATTAACTCCTGGGTAAGAAGTAAATACATATTCTTTAATAATATTAGCTTTTCTTTTATAGTAATTAAGATGTCTATTATTTGTATTAGCCATATTATAAGCAAGTGCATCAACTCTTTTATCTTTGATAATATAGGCATGTGGAAATTCTTTGATAAATTTTAATGCAGTTAAATCATATGTTTTTCCATCTTTAAAACATAATTCAAATTCTGGAAAGCATAGATGTAATAATTCTTTATAACGATTTTTATGACGAGTTAATCCTTCATCTAAGTGATAATATTGTCTAGATAATTCATTAAGCTTAGTATAAATTTCATCTTCGGTGTAATTCCTATCAGGAATACTACCTTTCCAAAATAAATTAGTTAATTTAATGCAGTTTTGTTTATCGGTTTTTGTTTTTCTGATTGTGTTAGTAATTTATTTACCAATAAGAGGATTAAAGACAATAACATGATAATCATTTTCTTTAAAGAATCTTTCTGGTGATTTGTGATAAATACTAGTTGCTTCCATGACAACGGTCAAGTTATCTTTGATATTTAGTTTGTTAATATAAGAATCTATTTTTTCAAAATATGATTTATTATGAATGTATTCAGTTGGTTCTAATAACACTTCGCCAATATCAGATGATAACATAAACATACTTTTACCTTTAGCAACATCTAGTACTAAAACATAATTCATATAATACTTCCTTTCCTAGTTTGACTCTTAGTACATACCATTATCTCATCATGCTGGTTATATGGATTCATTGATCTCACCTTCTAAGACTAGATTAATAATAAGATAAGAGACGGGCAGTCACAAAAATGGATTCAAAGACCCCTGATATAATCTGCCCAAACTCAAACGCGAATTTTTTATTCTTTCTTATAAGAAAGAAAAAAAATATTCTATCATAAACTAATGATTTTTTCTTTCATTAATTTACATCTTAAAGTATACATGGTATAATATATATAAATAATAGAGTGTGTTTCATTTTTAAGATGGAATATGCTCTTTTTTTCGTGGAGGTAACAATGAAGAAATCTAAGTTAAGAGGCTATATATATGATTTAGAACATAAAAACAAGAATTTTTCTTTTGATAAGACTATAAGAATACTGGATATAAGTAATATAATCTATATTGATATGATTAAAAACATTGAGTTTAGAGAAATATCAGATTATAAAAAATCTAAGTACATGTTTAAAGAAATATCAGAAGAACTTGAAGAAGTTAATGATTTGTTAGGCAAAGAAAAAACTCTTATGGCTGTATGTTTATTAAGAAATGTTTTTGAAGAAATAATGTATATAATCGCTACAACCATAGAAACAGTTGATATAGATATAATGACTAAAGCTAGCTATTTTTATAAAATAGTGGCTGATCATTGCGATGAATTGTTATATAGTTATACCTCTGAAGATATAAAAGAATTATATGGTTATATGTCTAAGATTACACATGTAACTAATGTTAAAGAAGCAACCAGTTATTTAGTTGGTAATAAACAAATAAAGAAATACATTAATAATGAGATTAAATTTATAGAATTAATAATTGAGAATATTTATTTAGAATTTATTAACAAAAAATTAGGATTAGATAATAGCATGTGTGATAATATTATGATTATTTCAAGTTATGTTGATTTAATAAATGTAATATATTTTACTGCCAACTCTACAGGAGAACATAAAAGAATAGAATTATATTTTTATGGAGAAAAAAATCAAAAATACTTAAATGAAAAACGTGAACAAATGATACAAGAATTTAAAGAAATTCAAAAATCTAATGTTAAAATGACTAAAACTATAAATGATATATCGAAAGAATTAGATAGGCAAATAAAAGAAAAAAATTACACAAAAATTGTAAAAAAATATACTTAGTAAATGAATGGAGGCTGAATATGGAGTATAAAATATTAAATGATAATAATAGAAAGTATATGACAGATGGTATAAATAATAATTTAAATTTTGAATGGGAAGATAGTCATTTACTTGACCAAATAATTAGGAAGATTGACGATATTTATCCATATTCTTCTGATCCTCAAGAATTTATTGATGATAAATACTATCTAAATGAAATTAATAAACTTTTTAAATTGTTATTTAATAGAAAGATAGATAAAACAGATTTTTTAAATAAATTAGAAAAATTATTCAATGAGATGTTAATTAAATATCCATCTCTAAGCTATCAATATAGATATAATATTAATATGTACAAAGAGATTATTTCTAACTCGAACAGATTAATTATAAAAGGCTGTGGTGGAATAGGGAAAAGCTATTTTATATATAAATTTGAAGAAACACTTAGTGAAAATAATATAGATCATCTATGTATTTATGGAAAGTATAATGATTCTATACCTGAAACTATATATGATGAATTAAAAAATAAGAAAAAGGATTTTTACTTTGTTATTGATGCGTTGAATGAGTTTGAAGAAAGTGAGCAACAAAAAATATTAAATCATCTTAAACGTATTGAAAAAAAGAAGGATTTAAATATTATCATTACCTATAGAACTTCTTCTTTAAAAAATAATATAGTCGAACAGTTAAAAAGACTTTTAAAAAATGAATATGATTTTAAAGGAGTAGATTTTGAATCAAGTATATTAAAGTTAATTGAAACGTATGGAGTTGAAACTGTTAGATTAATTGATGTTATTGAATCAAATAATCCATTATATTTAACAATGTTAAATAAAATTCTTTTTAATTCAAAAATTAAAGGGGAAAAACTTCCGAGTGTAGCACAAATGACTTTTATAATGGAAAGTTATATTAAGGGAATATGTGGATTAGAAAATTGGAAAATTGTAAAAAAAATTGGTTCATTCATGTTTGACAATAGTAAGATTTCAATAACTGAAGATGAATTAAAAACAATCACAGGAAATAAATTTGACTATTTTGTAGAAAATATGATCCAAAATGATTTTATGGGTTCATATGAGAATAATAATACAGTGTACTTTTTGTTTAATATACAGAGATTATCAGATTATATTATAGCTAGATCTTTATTTGATTTTATAAAAGATAAAACTGAGGATGAAACTATTACCGTAATTAATGAAAAGTTAGATAAAATGTATTCAATGCATGAAGCATTTGCATTAGTTATATTAGATAAGTATAAAGATAAAGATATTAATATGGCACTTCGTATAATATTTAAGTCAGATATAGCCAAAGAATTGGACATAGAAATATTTAAAAAGATTTCTTTTAATAGTAACCAAATAAAATACATACAGGAATTTATTAAGTATGAAAATGTTCAAAGCCTTTTCTTATTATTGGGAGGGTATCCTAATAGACCTTTTAATTGTAAGAACTATTTGAACAAAAAAATACTTGATGATGACAATATTCAAAAGAAATTATTAGTAAAATTTAGGGAATCAGTATACTTAATGCATTTAAAAAACATGGTATATATTTTACCATTTTTAGAAAAAGAAACTGACATATTAGAAGAGTATTTTTATTATGCTTTTTGGTTAATGTCTGTGCCAGTTGAGAGAATAAGAAAATTAGCAATAAAAGTAGTGTATGATATTTCATATAAAAACAAAAAATATGCAAATTATTTAATTGATTTTTATGATAAGATTAATGAACTTTATATTAAAAAAGGTATAATACATGTTTTAACTAAACTTTCCAAATCAAGAAAAATAACAAGTTTTATAAAAAGCGTATATCATAATTCAGAAGAAATAGATGCTGAAATAGTATATAGAACATCAGTATATTTAGATAAAGAAAATGAATATCAGCTATTAAATAAGAAAAATATAAATACTATTATTTCTAGCAATATAGATGTAGATTCAAAGTTGGATTTAAAACAAATATTATTTATTGCAGATGTTTATGAAAAAAATTTGCTAAAATTTGATAGATTCTTTCATGGAAATACCTTATCATTACATAATGATTTTATCCTTAATGATAATCAAGAAATATTAAAATATAATAAAGAATTACAACAAAAATTCAGCTGTATAAAGAATAATGGTTATTGTAAATATTCATTAGGAAATAGTTTGTTTAATAATTATATGAAACCAATTGAAATTATTACTATTGATACAGAAAGAATGTTTATATTGTTTCAAGAAATATTCAAAAAGTTGTGCGTTATTTATGAATATGATTGTTATAAAAAAGAAAAATTTGATATTCATTTAAATAAATTTGGGGATTCTCTTTTGAAAAAAATCTTGTTGATGAGTCAAGAAATTTTACTTGGATCACTGATGACAAATTATTATACAAGTGAATTTTATGTATACAATGATGATAAAATCTTCGGATATAAAAATTATTCTTATCTAATGTTTGATGAAGAACAAATATACTTGACTTCACCTGTTAGTCCATATAATGAATTGATTGATAAGTTAAATAATAAGATATGTGAAACGATTGAATTATACAAAAACAATAATTATAGATGGTTTAAAAGTAAAAAAGACTCAATAGATAATTGTTGTAAAATGATTAAACCAATAATATACGATAATACGAGTTGGAGTTTAATAGGAGGAGAAGTTCATTTGTTTGTTGCTAATTTAATTAATGTTTCATATTCATGTTATATGGCTTTTAATCCTCAGGAAAAATTAACAGGCAATGAAAATTCTAGATATCTAACTATTGAAAATAAAACATATTATGGCGATGTGAGTAATTATTCATCTGAAAAATATAGTAAAAATATGAATATTCCTAATTTTGAAACAAACTCTTCGGATATAAAAGAAACTAATATGGCGTTTCCATCCCCAAACTTAGTTAAGTATTTAAATCTAAAATATAATTTTAGAACATCTTCATGGGATGATATTGACGGTAACCAAATTATAATATGTGATAATAACGCTAAAAGTTTTTATAAATATCCAGTATCAGGTGCTATTTATATTAGAACTGATGTATTAGAAGAATTAAAAAAACATAATGATATGGTTTATTGGTGTTATACAGAAAAATTATATAAAAACTATGGATGGAACGAAAAAGCAAGTTTACATCTAGAATTGGATTCAAACGGTAAAGTTATTAAAGAATTTAATAATAATAATTTATCGAACTCTGAAAAAGGTGTTCCATTAAAATGCAAAAGATGTAAATATAATATTTATAAAAGACAAAATGAAATTTCAAATAATTATACTATAAAAATAATAAATGATTTATTAGATGATGATGAATACTAAAACAAGAGTCGAAATTAATCGGCTCTTTCTTTATGACTTAAAAATGATATTTTTTCTGCTCTGATTATTAATCCATTTTCATCAGCATCTATT
>OGPS01001534.1_pt1 | contig 16677 bp, 10 predicted proteins | sample 1552931 | NCBI WGS metagenome assembly OGPS01 (sample SAMEA2580252, study PRJEB22360) | human gut metagenome | biome: human gut; feature: human-associated habitat; material: faeces | place: Denmark | collected 2008/2010 | reverse complement strand
ACAGGCTGCGAGGTTTTCTTCCCAAGGGCGATTGCTGAGTCAGATGATGCTCATCTCTCGTGGGCGCAAATCATAGAGTTTGCCTTGAAAGATGCGCAAACCGGTCAGCTGATTGGCACGATCAGTTCGGTAGATGACAGCACCGAAAACGTTCTGTTTGAACTGGAAGACGGCACACTGATTCCCGCTAACGAGGATTTATTACAGCAAATAGATGCACAAAACAAAGAAATAACGATACAATTGCCCGATGGCTTGCTCGACTTATCAGATAAGTAAAGCCGCTTGGCACTTTTTCATAACGATCAATGAAGAAACAAATATGTATATTAGGCTCAACAGGCAGCATCGGTACACAAGCACTCGATGTCATTGAGCAGCATGCCGACTTGTATGAAGCCTATTGTCTCACCGCCAACAACCGGTATGAAGAACTGGCTGTGCAAGCCCGAAAGTTCAAGCCTGCTGCGGTGGTTATCGCCAATGAAAGTCTGTACGAACCGCTCTGTCGGTTGTTGGATGACTGTCCTGAGGTGAAGGTTTATGCGGGCAAGGCGGCGCTTGATGAAATCGTACAGGCCGAACCGATAGACATGGTGCTTACGGCATTAGTTGGATTTGCAGGGCTTTCGCCAACCATTCAGGCCATCAAGGCGCACAAAAAGGTGTGTTTAGCTAACAAGGAGACGCTTGTCGTGGCGGGTGAACTGATTTGCAAGTTGGCTCAACAGTATCATGTACCTATTCTACCTGTCGATTCTGAACACAGTGCCATCTTCCAATCTCTGGTCGGTGAAGATGACAACGAGATTGAAAAGATATTGCTGACAGCCAGTGGGGGCCCTTTCCGAACGTTCACGCTGGAGCAGATGAAGGACGTTACCGCTGCTGATGCGCTCAAACATCCAACGTGGGAGATGGGTGCCAAGATTACGATTGACTCGGCAACGATGATGAACAAAGGTTTCGAGGTTATCGAAGCCAAGTGGCTTTTTGGCGTTCCAGCGGAAAAAATACAGGTGTTGATTCATCCGCAGAGCATCGTCCACAGCGCCGTTCAGTTCGTAGACGGCGGCGTCAAGGCGCAACTCGGCGTGCCAGACATGCGTCTACCGATACAATATGCTTTCTCGTTTCCCAAGCGATTGCATCTAGATGGCGCTCGCTTGGACTTGTTCCATCAGCCCTTGGAGTTCTTTGAGCCCGACTTCACGAAGTTCAAATGTCTGGCGCTGGCCTATGAATCCATCCGTCAGGGCGGCAACATGCCCTGTGTGGTGAATGCTGCCAATGAGGTGGTGAATGAGGCTTTCCGACAAGGACGGTGTACTTATCTGGACATGGCTGACGTTATAGAGAAAACAATGGAGCGTGTTGCTTTCGATGCGGCACCCACCTTTGAAACCTATGTCGAGACAGATGCGATGGCTCGCCGTATGGCTAACGAATTAATTACAAAATGATTATGGAGATACCAGGGTGCTTGTGCTTACTATCAAGCTCCTTTTAGCTCCGAAAACTCATCAAATAGAAATGGAAATATTCTTAATCAGGTTGCTCCAGTTTGTGCTGGCAATCTCCTTATTGGTCCTCTTACACGAAGGCGGACACATGTTTTTTGCCAAGCTCTTCGGTGTAAGAGTTGAAAAGTTCTTTGTCTTTTTCGATGTCGGCATCGGCAAGTGGAAGGGCCATTTGTTCAGTTTCAAACCCAAACATAGCGACACCACCTATGGTATGGGATGGCTTCCCTTGGGCGGTTATTGTAAAATAGCGGGTATGATAGACGAGAGTTTCGATACCGAACAGATGAAAAAGCCGGCCGAACCGTGGGAGTTTCGTTCCAAACCCGCATGGCAACGCCTGCTCATCATGATTGGTGGCGTAACCGTCAACTTTCTCTTGGCTCTTTTTATCTATTCCATGGTGTTATTTTATTGGGGTGAATCGTATGTGCAGGTCAAGGACATGACCCACGGAATGCGTTTCAATCAAGAGGCCAAGTCGTATGGATTTCAAGACCATGACATCCTTGTGGGTACCGACCAAGGTGCGTTCAAGGACTTCAACGCCGACGTTTATCGCGACTTGTCTACCGCCAAACGGGTCGACATCATCCGCAATGGGAAGCACATGAGCATCAACTTGCCTGGCGACCTGAACCTGTTGTCCATGCTGAAGAGCACCCCTCGCTTCGTCACACCGTTTGTATTGGCCGATGTAGACAGCGTCATGCCTGATGGAGCAGCGGCTAAAGCCGGTGTTAAAAAGGGTGATCGCATCGTCGCCATCAATGGTAAGCCAGTTGATTCTTGGAACGCTTTCCAAGACGAGGTAGGCGTGTTGAACGATCAACTCATGGCTGCCAAGACCCCGCAAGACAGCATGAAGATTCGAACGGCATCCATCGCATTCATGCATCTGGGTGCCTCGAAAGCCGATACGGCGCAGGTTGTGCTGAGCAAAGATTTGCTTTTGGGCGTGGGTATGACGAGCATTTACTCGTATTATCAACCCACCAAGAAAGAATACGGCTTCTTCGAGAGCTTCCCGGCTGGTGCCAAATACGGTTGGCATGTACTGGCTGGATATGTAGGCGACATGAAATATGTATTTACCGCTGATGGTGCCAAGTCGTTAGGAGGCTTCGGTGCTATCGGAAGTCTGTTCCCACCCGTATGGGATTGGCACATGTTCTGGCTCATGACGGCCTTCCTCAGCATCATCTTGGCCTTCATGAACATTCTTCCTATCCCCGCGTTGGATGGTGGACATGTGCTCTTCCTGTTGTACGAGATGATTACTCGCCGCAAACCCAGTGAGACATTCATGATTCGTGCCGAATACATCGGCATTGGTATCTTGCTGCTTTTGATGATCGTGGCCAACCTCAATGACGTGTTGCGCTGGCTGGGAATCATCACCTACTAAGGCAATACGGCCTTAATCTATATGCGAAGAGGCAAGGTGCGCGAGATTGTTAGCACCTTGCCTCTTCGCTTTATACTTACTTTTTTACTTGCTTTTTAGGGCTTTGTGGGTGTTACATATACTGGACGGATCGCAGCTATTCGCTTATCAGCGTTATTATCATCGGTGAGCATCCAATTACTTTCATACTCATAGCCAAAAAAGAAGTAGTAATAACTATTGAACTTTCCTTTTTGTGACAATTGTGTAGCCATGTAAGTACCAAGAGCGGCTGGCTGTCGTGGTATTTCTCTTATACAAATCAGAATAGGGTAAGAACAATCCTTTGTTCGCTCTGACCAACCCTGTTACGTTATTGAATTTATACAGTTCCTGGTAACTAACTTCCCTTCTGAAGAGAGGGGTGATGGAGTTGGTATCGTAACAGTAAACGCCATAGATTTTGCGTCCTCCAGCATCAAGGCAGTATGCGGGAATTATGTGTGCCTTGGTTATCAAAGCTACGAAATCATCAAGTGTCGGTATGCGATAATAAGTGGTGCCGTTGTTGGTCTTCGTACTGTTGTAAACAATGTCTTTATTGAGATTTTGGTAATCTTTATTAAATGGATGATGATCGACAAATTGAGGAGTATAGTCAAATACATCATGAACTGTTTTTGCCAATTTTCCCAGGTTATCCCATACTATATAATTCTTTGAAATAGTCCATTGTTCAGGTGCAATGCGTCCGTTGCTACTCCCGTCGGCATCGGTTATGAAATTGCCCGTAGCCCATTTCACGCCAGCCACTTCTACAAAAGGTTGATCGGCTTTGATTTCCTTTGTAAACAACACGTTGTTTAGAATCCTTTTGCCAGCTTCTACTTTCAGTGTTTTCCATGTCTTTTCATAGCACTTGTTCTCTTTCGTTACAACAATGATGCGTACATTGCTGTATGTCCCAGGAAACAATGATGCGTAAATATAGTTCTTGAGGTTAGTGGTAGTTGCTGGATAACCTCTTAAATCCAGCATGATATTCGTCGTATAGTCGTTCATTCCACCATCATCAAATTTTCCAAAAATTAGGTCGAATACAGCAAGTGACTTTACGTTGGAGATATAGACGCCTTGAATCTCCTTTGCCTGAAGTATGTTGCCATCAGGAGTAGCAAATCTTATTCCCAGCATTCCCATCAAGTGTTTCATGGTGACACGTCCCACCTGAACGTTGTCATTAGAAACTTTTTCTACACTTTTTGTTGCGTATTGAAAGTCAAATTTTTTCCCAATGGTTTCAATGGTTCCATCCTGAGATGAAATGTCCAAGTGCACGTTACGTGAAATGTTCGTTTGATTTTTATGATAGCTATTTAAATTATAACCAAGCTCTTCATTTATCAATGCTGAGCTGTATCCACTTAATTTGCCATCGACATAGTCTCCGGGCAATCTTATATTGTATGATGACCCACCAGAGCTTGTAGAAGATGATTCTAACGGATAAAGAACCTTGCCTTTATATTCTCGCCTATCTACTTCTTTCCCGTTCTCTTGATTTTCATCTACTGCGGCGCTCGCCGGATAGAATAGGAAAATGCTGGTTCCTTTACTAACAGTTGACGTGGTAACTATCGTACCTGTAAAACCTGATGTTTGCTGTCCGTCTTGTACAGCCGACAAAACGTCGTATGTTGGTCTGTCGTTCTTAGAACTGTAAGTGTAGGCTATCAACTGGTCGGTTTGTTTGCTCCAATACGATTGTATGGGTTCGGCTTTTCCATCTGCCCCTGGTTGTCCACCTTTTAACGATCGTGTTGCGGGGTCAGTTCCCACTGAAAGCTGGTATGTATAGGTACCGGTTGTATTGCTTGATGTTTTTACTTCCTGTTCGAAATCTTGATCCTGGCACCCCATTAGCGACATGGCTGTAACCAACAGGATGAATGCTGAAAGTAATTTACTTGTATTATTCATTGTTTTCTTATTGTATTTGTTAAAAACTGGATTACGCCGTGTATTTGACGGTCAGTTACGCTTGTTGGCGTTAGGGTAATGTAAATGGGTCTTTGGGCGAAGGCGTTTCATTCTCATCCTCTTCGATACTATTATCATTTCCCTCTTCAATATCCTTGGTTGTGATAGTGGCTGTGATCATTTGAAGCACTTCAGCAGAGAGTTGATAAACCTCTATTGCTGGTTTTATAAACTTTTTTTCTTCATTATTCATGTTGGTTATACCTTTGCTGCCAATAGGCAGCAAAGGTGTTCTTAAATATGCTGTCGGACAAATGATGTGAACCTAATCTTCGTCCACCTATCATTTTTTGTGACAACGGCTTATAAATCATACAAAGGTAACAAAAAGATTCCTCTCATCCCGTTTTTAATATACTTTAATTTTGGTTTAACTTGTAATGCCGCCATGTTTCCATTCAATACCTTGAAGCCCAACGACATTAACGTTAGAGGGTAAAAGAATGGCGTTCGAAATTCGGTCGTGCAATGTTATCATTCAAGAAGTCATGTTCCACTCGTCACTTTACTTTTTTTCCCAAGAACATGAAAAGAAAGTAAAAGGCAACACCCGATATGAATCCGGCAATGGCGTCTATCACATAGTGGGCCTGGATGTACACCGTGGCGAGGCAAAGAAACACATAGAAGGGCACCAACAGCCAGAGTAGCTTGCGGTTACGCGTGTGTCCAATCAACAACATGCATACCGTGGCGATGCCTACGTGTGAACTTGGAAAGGCTGCCGTGGGTCGTTCGCCTGCCGCTTTGGCATCTTCCACCAAGTGATAGAACAGTCCTTCTTGATAACCCGGACTAACCAGGCATTCTTGATGATAGTTGAAATAGTCGTTCACGCTTGGGAATATTCCTCTTGCCGCATTCTCCAGTCCGATGGCCTTGAAGTAAAATGTAGGTCCAACGACGGGCAATAAATCATAAATGGCATAGTAAGCGAAAAATGATGCGACGAGGACCCAAGTGCAACGCTGAAATTCTTTCTGCCGGCACACAAAGTAAAAAAGAGCGGTAAGGGCTATCATCGGATAGAAAGAGGCATAGCCAAGATCAATCAGTTCACTGAAAATGGGCGACGAAAACGCCTGGGAAAAGACCAATGCCGGCTGCATGCCAAAGATGGCTTGCTCGCAACTGGCAAAAATATGGTCAAGATTGGGCAGCACTCGGTTCAGTTCGTAGGTGTCTGGATACCACCATGCCAGCAGTCCCATCTGTGCGAAGATGCGGGCGGAGAGCGTCAGACGGCAAGACAGCAGACGGTATACTCCCCACAAAGCCAATGTCATGGCGCCCACTTGTATGCGCCCGATAATCATCGAATGTGGGTTGACCAGCTTGGTGTAGGTGAAGAATATCATCAGAAAGGTGAACCCCATGTAGGCAAACATGGCCCACTCGATAGGTAAGAGCCCGCGCTTGGGTTTCTTCTCGATGGAGAATAGTTCAGAAAAGAAATATTTCATCAGTATGCGTTCATTAGTTTTTAGGGGCTGCTTTGCTGGAAAGCCAGTGATTCTCGCAATACCACTTCACGGTTTCTTTCACACCTTGTTCCAATTTGTAGTGTGGATGATACCCCAGCTCGTCCATGGTTGGCTCGATGTTGCAGCGCCAGTTCCGTTGCCGTAGAATGTTATATTTATCATTGTTCAGCGCAATGGGCTTTCCCGTTTTTCTGCCTACAAGTTCACCACACGCTGTGATGATGCGCAAGAGCCATAGCGGTGCTTTCAGGCGCACGCACCAAGGATTGCCCAACTCTTGGCGGATGAGGTCGCTGAAAGTGTCAGATTGGTATACACCTCCGTCGGTGAGGAAGTATTTGCGACCACTCATGCCGCGGTCGATGGCCAGAAATACGGCCTGAACCACATCGAGGATGTACACGAAGGTGATGTCTTGCCGACTGAAGCCAGCTGCGAAATCCAGATGACGTGCAATACTTTTAACCATCAGGAAATAGTCTTTTTCGCGTGGACCGTAGATGCCTGTTGGCCGAAGAATGATGTATGGAAAGTCGTTTCCAATGGAATCGAGGTAGCGTTCGGCCTCCAGTTTGCTTTTGCCATACGCCGTATTGGGTAGGGGAGTGTCGTGCTCGTTGATTTCGGTAAACGGTTTCTGTTCTCTGATGGCGCCAAACACACCCAGCGTACTGATGTAGATGAATCGCTTGATGGGCATCTTCAGCTTTAGAATGGCGTTCACCAAGTGCTGGGTTCCTTCGGTGTTGACACGGTGAAAATCGTCCGGATGAACACATTTGGTGACGCCAGCGGCATGAACAACATAGTCGAAAGCTTGCCCCTCGAGCTGTTGAACCAATTTCTCTTCCGACGAAAAGTCCAACTCGATGAAGTGAATGCGCTCATCCTGGAGGTATCGACGTGAACTGGATGGCCTGACAGCCGCCCAAACCTCCATACCCCGTTGTAAGGCTTCATCAACAAGATGACTGCCGACGAAACCCGATGCACCAGTGATTAGAATGCTCATTGAAAAGTTGTAATTACGCTGCAAAAATAGACAATTTTTCCGAATAATCAGCTTGTTCGGATAAAAAACGGCTTGTTGTGCCACGGCTCTCTCTTGGAAGAAAGATTGATGACTGTTAAAAACAAGTATCTGCATTTGTTTCAACAACCCATGTCAAGAGTGAAAGGGATCACCTTGTTCGCACGCAATGAACGCAGTCGTTTGGACGAAAAAAGTGAATTTGCAAATGCATAACCATTCAGCTGAAAAAAACATGATATTCCCCTGCATTTTAAACGCATTGACTTTACCTGCCAAACTCATTGACTTTGGAGTTCAAACCCATTGACTTTAGCGGCCAAACTCAATGAGATTGGACACCCATGTATTTTCATATCTTTGACAAACTTGTTTCTTTGTTATAATCTTTTGATAGCCAGTTGTTTGAGGTTTACCTGCTGGGTTTTCTCAAGTGAACCTGTATTGATGGTTTCAGTTGTCATCTGCCGCAAAACAAAAAAGGTGTGTCAGCCATTTGACATACCTCATTTTATATGGGTTTCTTTATTCGTCAAGCAAGAAAGGCTATCCTATCTGCCGCAAGAGATAGGCGCACTTTTCAGCATCCCCTGTGGTTTTGCCCTTGTCGCACGACAGCTTAACGCAATCGTGCCATTCGCGTTTCTCGGTGATTCTGCTGCGCGTAAGTTTCACGACGATGTTCATGGGTTCGGCATTCGCTACGTCACAGGTCAGAAAGGTACCCACGCCATAACTGTCTTGCATGCGTCCATCGACATATTTGTGTATCCGGATGGCCTTCTCAATGTCCAGTCCGTTGCTGTACACCACCTGTTTGGTTGCCGGGTTGATGCCCAGACTCTCATATTTCTCAATGATTTTGTCGGTCTGTTCATTCTCATCGCCACTGTCCACGCGCAGTCCTACGAACATCATCGCCATGCGTTTGGATAGATTGTTGAAAAACACTTTGTCGCCGAAGCAGTCGTACAGATAGATGCCATTATCGCCATCGTACACGTCACTGAACTTTTTCATTACGTTGAAGTTGCATTCAAAGACACCACTGACGTTCTCCTCGAACTGGATGAGCTGATGGCTCATGGTGCCAATGGGCGTGAGATGGTGCTTCATGGCCAGGTAAACATTGCTGGTTCCCGTGAATCTGCCCGACCAGCGGTGGTGTCCGTCGTCGTCATCGTAGCCACCTTGCTCGTACACCTCCTTCATCACGCGCAACACCATGTCGTGATGATCGAACGAGAAGCGCCGCCGCGTGCCCATATCTCCCAGCACCAGGCCATTCTTAAGAATTTCAATCGCTTTCTGTCGGGTGCGCTCAGCCTCGCGTTTCGGGTCGTATGCGTCACGTTCTCCACGCAGGTTGTGCATCAACTCAGATACGATGGCGAGGATAGGCATTTCCCACATGATGGCCGAATACCACTTGCCACGCACCGTAATGTCCAAATGCCCCTGCTCATCCTGCGACACGGTGACCTCGTGAGGATTGAAGCGATAGCCACGAAGGAAGGTGAAATACCATTTTGGAAGGTAATACATCTTTTTCTTCATGAACTCAATCTCCTCCGATGTAATCATCACTTGTGGCATGTAGCCCAGCTGTTCTTCCACCAAAGCGGTGAATCCCTTTGGGTAAACGGTGTCGTTGCGGTCAAAGAAAGTGTACTCAACCTCTGCGCGAGGATACTTCTGCAGGACGTAATATTGACAACTGAAGGTATAAGCATCGTTGTCGGTGAGGTGACTGATAATCTGTTTCATCGTTTTTTCTTATGTTGTGTTTTTGGAAAAAATAGCGCAAGCCGAAGACAAAGGAAACTTGTTTGCTTTGTTGAGGCGCAGCCTATCTTTGGCAAAGATACGTTTTTCCTTGCAATAATCATGTAAGTTGGTCGATTATTGAATGTTAACGAAATATTTTTCGGATAGTTTTCGGAAAGCAGTACCTTTGCAAGTGAATTGTCATAGATATACTATAAGGGTATGTGTCGTGATCTATTTTCCCACTGTTCAATATTGATTTTTGATGAAACAACCCAAAATAAAAGCTTTATTTTTTGACATCGACGGTACGTTGGTGAGTTTTAAAACCCACAAGATTCCCGCCTCAACCACAGAATCTCTGGAAAGAGCAAAGGCAAACGGCGTGGAAATATATATCTCTACGGGTCGTCCAACACCGCTCATCACCGTTTTGGGCGACATCGAACATTTGATAGACGGCTACATCACGGCCAATGGAGCCTATTGTTTTGCCCACAACGAGGACGTTTGTTTGCACGCCATCCCCGCGAACGACGTTGAAACGATGGTGGAAGAAGCCACCCGACAACGTTTTTCTTGCGTGCTGGTGGGTACTAAGAACCTGTGTATTTACCAGCCGGACGAGAAGTTTCGACGCATCTTCGTGGACATGCTGCAAGTGAAAGCCTTTGAGCAAGGGGTCACTATCGATGAGATTCTTAAAGAACCCATCCTGCAAATGAGTCCGTTCATCACGCCGCAGCAAGAAGAAGCACTCATGCAAAAACTTACTGGATGCCTCTCCGGCCGTTGGCATCCGGAGTTTACTGACGTCACTTCACGATGGGCCGACAAGGGGCAGGGACTGCATGCCATGGCCCGTCACCTGGACTTCTCGATGGAAGAGACGATGGCGTTTGGCGATGGCGGCAATGACATTTCCATCATTGAGCAAGCCGCCGTTGGCGTGGCGATGGGCAATAGTGTGCCTGAATTGAAGAAAGTGGCCGACTACGTCACCACGTCGGTGGACGAAGATGGTGTGAAGAACGCACTCGAACGGTACGGCGTGATTTAAGGCTGGTTCTATAAATTACCACCGCACATAGTCATTAAATGTTTATGAAATACGTTTTGTTATCTTTTGGCTTCTTTTTATATAAAACAGGCTGCGCCTCAACAATTCAAACAAGTTTGATTGTATTCGGCTTGCTCCGTTTTTGGTTCAATTTGCCTGTTCGTTCAGTCGTATAGCTCGCTATACTCCTTCACTCACAAACAAATTGATCTCAAAAATAGTCTCACAATCTGTCAAAACTAATTGATAGAACCGCCCTTGAACCATAACTAAAACCCGATGAAACCAATTCTCCTATCTTATGTTAAAACAGAGTTTTTGGTTTCATCAGGTTTTTTGCGTGGCTCACCAATACATCAACCTCAATGCTCTTGAGTTGGTGAGAGTTTGATGCCGAGGTGCTACTTGGCAAGAAATAACGTTTTCGTAAAACTGAATCAATAGGTCAATCAAAATCGTGATGTTACTTCAGTATCTTCTTACCATTAACAATTATCAGGCCATTCGTGGTTGCCGATACTCGCTGACCAAGAATATTGTAGTAAGCCGTATTTTGTGGGCTACTGGGAGCAGAATCCTTCACTGTTTTGATGGCTGTATGAGTCTGGTCTATATATCTGCTAAAGAACTCCTTTGCATCATCGTTGAATGACTCCGCTGTTGCATGGCCAAGGAAATTATTGAGTGTGTACTGCTTGTTGGCATCAGCCACCTTGTTGAGGAGTAGGTATGGAACGATGTTACAATGCGTTGGATCTGTAGAGTCCTGTAGGGAGAAATTTGTGTAACAAGGGCAATTGATCATTGAAGAGAAATTCTTAACGTCGTAGTAACGCAGAAATTTGAACAGATCGTCCATTGTCCATCCCTTCATATTTTTTGCAGTATCAGCAACCCATGCCGTGAAGACGTTGTTAGGCCATCCTACACGCTCACAATCGTGCTTAAAGTCTGCGTGACCAGTAATTCCTGGGGCAATAGCCTTTATCTTACCTTCAGAAAGCGCAGCGGCAACGTATGTGAAGGCTCCTCCCTGTGAGCCACCAGTAGCGAAGATATTGTCTGTATCCAAGCCGTATTCAGCTCCTTTTGCGACAATAAAGTCGATGGCACGACGGCAGTCAAGATACCCGCCATAATAATAGTGCTTGTGGTAGTCGCCAAGACCGTAGGAGTACATGTCAAGGCCTGTACCAGCAGTATTTCTGTATTCGTAGCCTTCACCGAGCGGATTGTCTGTAGTGGCTGACTCTGTGCGGTTCAGCATCTGGCCGCGTGTAGAGAAGACGAACTCACACCAGTCTGAAGTATCTGTGCGACTTGGAGGAGATACTACATTCTTACCTCCATCACTGCCCAGATATCGAATGATGACGGGGTATTTTGTTAGGGCAGCTCCCTTGCTCTTGGCATTTCTTTCCGCTGCCTTAGGGACAGACAGGAAACCACGTACTTTAACAGGTTCCTCACCCTTGACGTTAGGTGTTGACTTCATTGTGACCTTGTAGATAATACGTGTATCGGAATCAGAAGCCCCCATGGTATATTCTTGTACGGTGTAGTCAGGCTCTATCGCAGCAAGTTCTGCCAGTGCGTCCTTCCAGAAGTCCTCGAAAGATGTCTCTGACATAGAAAATTCATCAGCAGGACAATCGATGCCCTCGAGGTTGTATGCTATATTGTATGAGCAAATCTCCTGGCCGTTGCATGTCGCAACAAAGTGATATACACCAGGTTCCGTTACATCATTACTGAGGTCGATATTAGCTGTCGTTACTGCGGCTGTTATGCTGTCGCCCTTAGCTACAGTTATGTCCTGTCTATAGGTATTCAACTCTGTCCCGTCGTCCTTTGTAAGAACGATCTTCAAGGTTGCGGTCTGCCCAACAGCCTCAGGATTGATGAATGCGAACGAGAGATGCGGGATATTGCCAGACTTAAACTCACAGATGTCTCTGTTATCGTAGTCGGCAAAGAGCTTTAAATCGTGATTGGCATTTTTCGCTACTTCAACGTTAGTGACGAGCGTAACCTTGTCAAACGTATAACCACAGCCACTGATACGTACACCGTTGGCCTTTATCTCACTGATCATGTCGTCAGGGATGGCTACGGAATACTCCTTGTCGACATCAGTAATCTGTAATGACTCAGACATCTTGGCGTAGCCCTTGGTGTTCAGACGTATCTGAGGCCACTGGCATGTGGATGTCTTGTCAGAAACGTGGACTTTCAGCGTTGCTCCAGAGGTTACCATAGCGAACTTCTCAGCTGGGATATACTCTGAGTTGCCCCAATTGTCAGGACATGATACGTTACAGTACCAGATGGGCTGATAGACGCTAACAGTATATGACTCTTCAGGGTCTGGCGCATAGCTTATGAGTGTCACCTCTGTCATTGTGTAATACTGTCCTTTGATAATGAGTGCTCCTGTGCTGTTGATAGTGCTGAGCATATCCTTAGTCAGAGTGAATTCGACATCCATAGGAACGTTATCAGTAGCAACGAAGGTGTAAGAAACTATTGGATCAAAATCAGCCCAGCTGCCATTCTGCAGCCATATCTTACCATCTGTTGTTGAGAGTTCAGTCACATGGACACGCAGTTTGTCACCGGCATTGCAGTTTGCAAAGAATGAGCTTTCAAGCTTAGTATGTCCAGCCCAATTGCCGGCCTCCATGCTACCTGTCCATATGGTTGTGGCTGTCTCTGCTGCCACATCATTATAATAGAGGTATATCGACGACAGTTTAATAGTGACGTCAGTGTATGTGCTGCTATACAGCTGCACACTGACACTACGTAGTGACTTGTGCTCAAGGTCAATGGTAGCCTTTTTCTGTCCAGCAGCAATCTGCACCTTTGATGTGTAATATTGTGTCGTACCGCTGGCGTCAGTATATGAGTCAGCATAAGTCACCTGCATCTGCACTTTCTGAGAGCATGCTTCTGAGAGTTCTATTACAATCTGTCTATAGTTGCTGACATCCTTTTTCCCAAGCCATATTGCTCCACCACCCCATGCTTTTGTGGGAGTAATGGTCTGCGTTCTTATGTCGTAGGTTGCCGATGCCCATGCTGTGAAACTGCTGAGGTCGAGCTTCTCGGTTCTCTCCACGGCAAACATATTGAGAGCCAATACCATTGCCAGGATCAATATTGAAATTGTCTTCGTGTTCATGTAGTTATTTATTGATTAGCTTTTTGCCATTAATGATTATAATACCTTTGTAATTAACATCTTTCAACTGTCCGTTTTCAAAGAAACCGACCTTTTGTCCACAGACATTATAGCACGCAGAGTAGTGGGCCGTATCTTCTGAGCTATCAATTGTTTCGATACCCGTTGTCTGCATGTGCTCTGTCCACCAGTCGTTACAAAGTGCCGTCCAATCGCGCTCAGAGTTATTCGGATTAGACCAACTGTTATTACTTGGAGTTTCGTGTACAAGATTCTTGTTAATATAAAGCTTCTTCTCGCATGTCAGCAGGTTAAATGGGGCGAGATTGGTGTGAGCAGGACAGACATTGTCCTGCAGGCCGATACTCGACATCGTGGGAGCTGTTATCATGCTTGCGAAATTCTTTGTGTCGTAGTATGACAGGAATGTATACATCTCAGCCTCGGTCATGCCTTTCCATTTAGCAGCGTTCTTTGCTTCAGAGACTGGCCATGTTCCAACCTTAAAGTAGTCGGGGAAGTCGCCCATGAACTGAATGGCTGGAGCAATGGCGTTAATACGTCCGTCAGCTAGCGCAGCAGCAACAATGGTGAATGCACCTCCCTGTGAGCTACCTGTAGCGAATATATTTTTCTTATCGACTTTGTTGCGTGAGCATACGAAGTCTATACCTCGCACCTGATCCATATATGCACCACGGTAATAGTAAGAGTCCTTGTCGCCAAAGTGGTATGTAAACCATTTGCCATTTGCTATATTGTCATCGCTAGCAGCTGCAGATGTGTTACAATAGAAGTTATCATCCTTATAAGGAATTCGGTTGCCGAAGCTTTGTCCACGTGGTGAGATAATCAGTTCATTATAGTTCTGACGATCGTCAGCCCCAGGATGCCATAATGTGGAGGTATGGTCACTGTCGTAACCCATGTAGTAGATGATACAAGGATATGTACCCTCGGCCTTCACCTCAGCATAGTAGCCTCGAATCTGTACTGGGTTCCCACTTGTACCGTTAGGAATAGAATTCAACGTCAATCTATAAAGATTACGGTATGTACCCTCCTGTACTAGTTCCAGTTGAGCATTCATGTCAACAGACTTCAGCTGTGCCTTAGCATCATCCCAATAAGCCTTGAAGTCACTCTGTGCATCAGAAGATGAGCTTATTTCTGTTGGCTTGTATGCGATGTTCAGTGTCGTCCATGTGTAGGCCTTGTCCTCAGGGCGGGTGTAGCTAACCTGCTCTCCATTGACATACGTTGTAAAACGGTAGATTCCCGGATTCCTTATGTCAGAGAAACTGATGTTCACCCCTGTCTCTTCGAAAGCATTAACGTCAACACTCTGATTGTATGACTTCACGATCTCTCCCTTGTCTGTCGTGACATCAACTTGTACAGGAAGCCTGACAGCAGACGTCGAAGGATTGTTAATCTTCAGGCCGATGGTAGGTTTTGTGTCCGACCATGTCCAGTCAGGCTGGGTGATGTTCAGGGTAGTGGTATATTTCACAGTTGCAGACGGGTCGAAGAGTTTCACAGCTGTCAGAGTATATCCGCATCCGTTGATGTTTACACCATTTTGCTGCAACTCCATTAAAATATCCTGTGTCAGTTCGAAGTCTACATATTTTCCGCCGAAGCTTTTGTTTGCAAGACATTTCCATGCTGCAGACGACAGCTGTGCCTGAGCTCCTGATGCCACATCTGACGCCATAAGACGCAGAGTCCACCCAATCTTGGCATCCGCAAACTTGCTTGCTGGCAGGGTAAGCCATGCCCCCCAATCTGTTGGCATGACCTTCTCGCCTTGCCATTTAGTGCCGGTAGAGAGCGGGCTATAGTGAATGAGAGTAGCCTTGCATGCAGTATAGCCACTACCTGAGATTATCAGAGCCTGTCCTGCAAGAAGACTGTCCACCATGGACTTGGTGAATGTGAATTCAGCAGTATAGGGGAAGGTGGTGACACCCCACAAGCCGACACTATGAGAATCAGCCTCTGCAAACTCTTTCCAGTTCCAGTTCTTATCAGAGTACTTCAGAGCCACCTGAGGCCATTCTGCTGTTTTACTCTTGGCAGTCACCTCTATCTGTAGTTTATCACCCTCAGCGAGATTGGTGAGATTGCTGACTGCAACCTGTTGATAGCCATTTCCCCAATTGTCACTGCATGCCCATTCTGAATTGACAAGCACTGTAGTTGTCTGAGCACAGATAACCACAGGCAACAGCATTGCCATTGCAAGCATAAAAATTATGTTATTCTTCATATATAAATACGGTTAAGTATACAATAGGTAAAGACAATAGCCTAATCCATCTTGTTATCTTGTGATGACGTACTGTGAATTCATCGTGGTTTTCCACCAATCATCAGTAGCATGTTTAGGGTCGGAGCTGGTGCCTTCATACCAAGGCATAAACCACCCCCATTTAGCATCAGCTTCCCATTGTTGAGGTATATCCACCACCGTTCCACATTCGCTCAAAGTTATCATCTTGGTAGGATAATGATAGGCGAGATTATTGAATCGCTCGGCAGCCTCATCGGCTGTGACGGCTGAATCGTTCTGCCCATACATATCGGTTCCAATAATGTCTACGTAAGCATCTCCTGGATACCATGCAGCATCATTCCCTTCAGATGTCCACACCCAGATAAGGTTATTAATGCCTTTACGTTTAAAGGTATCATACATCATTATCCATAGTTTCTTGTACGAGTCAGCTGTGCCAGCTCCCCACCAAAACCATTTACCTGATGCTTCATGCAGCGGTCGCCACAAGATTGGTATACCAGCATGCTGGAGTTGTAGCAGATATGGAGCAATTTTCTCCAAATCACTTTTGATAAAATCGTTCTCCCATGTACCTTCCGTCACGGCATTGTCTATGTTGAAATCATTCTTTTCCGCATAAAACTTATAATCTACAGTGCCTGCAGCCTCAACGGTGACACCAGTTAATACATAACCCTGCCCGCTGATAATAACTCCATTTTTCTTCATTTCATTCAATGTAGTTTGGTCGAGTATGATGGAATACGAGTCACCACTTACTGAGAAATATTCCCAGCTGGTACCACTTTCATCCACGAATCCTACCCATGTACTGTTCTTTAACGAACCTTGAGCATTTCCCTGAACATCCTTCATCTGTACAGTGAGTTTACTTCCAATGGATGCATTTGCAAGAATGTC
>OGPS01001532.1_pt1 | contig 16707 bp, 17 predicted proteins | sample 1552931 | NCBI WGS metagenome assembly OGPS01 (sample SAMEA2580252, study PRJEB22360) | human gut metagenome | biome: human gut; feature: human-associated habitat; material: faeces | place: Denmark | collected 2008/2010 | reverse complement strand
TGGCTGTTGTGGCTTCTGGTTTTTTTATCATCGGGGCGTTTGCTACAACTATCGTTTTAGCGCAGACGATGCTGCCTGATAACGTTGGGATGGCAGCAGGTCTTACTATTGGTTTTAGCGTCGGTATGGGTGGTTTTGGCGTTACTATTTTAGGATTTATTGCCGATAATTTTGGTTTACCGCTGGTAATGCAGATCGTTACCTGGCTGCCGGTAGCTGCGGCGATCATTGCCCTGAAAATTCCAATTCCGGCAAGTTTAAGAAAATAATTATTGGCAGATAGATGGAGGAACAATGGAAAGCACTTTCAGACAGGGAATAATTTATAGCTTGACTGCTTATTTACTATGGGGAATTTTGCCTATTTATTGGAAAACTTTAGGCGTAGTACAGGCTTTTGAGATTTTATCAAATCGTTTTATCTGGTCCTGTGTTTTTGTATGGATATTGATCATCGCTTCCGGCAGAGTAAAAAGTTTTTTAGCAGAAACTCAGGATATTTTTACAAATCCTAAACAGGCTCTGGCAATGCTGGCTGCGGCAATTACGATCAGTTTCAACTGGGGGTTGTTTATTTGGGCTGTCAATGACGGCAGAATAGTAGAAACCAGTATGGGCTATTATATCAATCCTTTAGTGAGCATTGTTTTTGGTGTTTTCTTTTTGAAAGAACGTTTGGATAACTGGCAAATGGCAGCAGTTATCTGCGCTGTGATCGGTGTTGGTACAATGGTTTGGAACCTGGGCCAGCTGCCTTGGGTTTCTGTATCATTAGCTGTTTCTTTTGCTTTATACGGCTTGATCAAGAAATGTTTATCGGTAACGACAATGACGAGTATTATGCTGGAAACACTGCTTATAACGCCGCTGGCTTTGGCTTATGAATATTATTTGAGCCTGCATGGAACCAGTGCTTATCAAACAGCAGAAACCAGTACGTTGATAATGCTGGCCTGTGCCGGTGTAGTGACGGCTACGCCGTTATTGTTTTTTACGGCAGGGGCAAAGCTTTTACCGTTAAAAATAATTGGATTTTTACAGTATATTGCCCCAACAATCAGTTTGCTGATAGGCGTTTTTATGTACGGAGAAAACTTCACATCCGTACATATGGTCGCTTTTGGTTGGATATGGTTTGGTCTGTTTTTATTTACTATAGCACAGATAAAACGGCGGTAAAAATTGAGTTAAGCAGCAGTTAAATTAAAAAAAACTGCTGCTTTTTTATTTTCAGAAAATTTAGGCTGAAGAAAGAAGGCTTTAAATATACACTTGTAAAAGCTTTTGTCAGTGTCAAGAAGCGCTTAAATAAAACTTTTAATCAAACGATTAAAAGTTGCCCTTGACAGTGCACTTTGAACACAAAGTATAGACTTCAGCATCTGTATGAGCCAATAAACAAACTAGATATTGTGTTGTGGAAAAATGGGGAAAGTTTTCTGAAAGTTATCCACAGAATGTTGATAAAATGTGTATAACTTAAGGGTGATATGGTATAACTTGGAAAATTTAGGGGAAAAAAAGATTGAAACTGTGCATAATATGTAATTTATACACAGAATGCTGTGGAAAACTATGTGGATATTGTTGATAAATGGAGAGGATTTTGCTTTTTTGACACATATATTTTGTATCCGCCTTAGGTGGATAAATTAAAAGTACTGTCGATAAGCATAATTTATAGTTTTGCGAACAAAGGTTTAAATAGCGTTTAGTTATTTTCCGGGTTTTACTTGCGTAAAAGGCGCAGATTGTGGATAATATTAGAAGGAAGATAACTGAGAGTTTTGGAGGATGAAAAATGGCTATTAAACAAGCACTGGCAGTAAAAACAATGGAGGCTGCGGCAGGCGGCAAGGTTGTGTCAGCCTCTCTGAGCGAAGTCACTAACGGCTGGGTCGCACTGGTTATAAAGGCTGCTGATAAAAAATTAGTCTGTGTTACACAGGGGGAATGTCCTTTGACAGCGATGTGGGCTGTCGAAAATTCCTGTGAACAGGATGGTTTGCATGTGGATATTATGTCTTTGAATGCAAATAATGCGGCAGTTATCCGTCGTTTTGTAAAATGGGCAGCGCCCAGTGCCTGCGGCACTAAAGGTACGAGTATCGGTTTCAGTGACTGGCTGGGAGCTGCAGGCGGATGCATTGCGCCGCTGTTTGCTAAAAAGCAGGTAAAGCCTGTCCTTGCAGAATATTCAGCTGCTGACAGCGTGCTCTTAAAACGCAATTTTCTGGAAGCTGTAGATGCTGCAACCTGGGGAGTTTTTGAAACAGGTTATAAAGAAGGCTATGGTGCCAATGCTGAAGGGTTGAAAAGTGAAGAAGATATTGTAAAGGCATTATTATACGGCTATAGCATGATTGGCCTGGACTGCAGCGATAAAATAAATCTGCAGATCGAAAAAATGTCAGATGCAGAGGTAGAGAAGCGTTATAATGATTTTCCGCAGGAATTTCGTGATGCGATGCAGGGCTCATATTTGGAAGCAAATTTTCAGGTAGGAAGTGAAGTTATTCATTTTGAGCCTGAACAGCTGCGGCGTATCGTTTTGGAATATGGTGAAGCTATTATGCACGCACAGTTCATTTATAATTCTTATCTTAAAAATACTCCCTGGGAAATAGATTTTGAGCTGCTGATATCTAAAGAGGGTAAATTACTTTCTCCACAGGAGCATTACCTGATTGCTAATGAATTGCAACGTAACGGCATTAAATTTGCGGCTTTAGGGCTCAATACTCTGGATGAGGCGCAGCTGCTGCAGGAAATGCTGCAGACCCATGCCGCTATTGCTGATACTTTTGGCTACAGACTGAGTTTTTTACATGCTGATTTGACCTTAAAAGATTTGGGAGCAGTAGCTAAAACCCTGAAAGGGAAAGTGCATTTTAAGCTCAGCAGCGTATTGTGGCTGGCAGCCTGGGAAACGGTGCTGAAGCTGGCACCGCAGCTGGCCTGTCAAATGCGGGATTATGCCGGGTTAGCAGAAACAGACGCTCTGATACCACAGACTGAGACAGGAAAAGCTTACGCATTAAGTTATAAAACTTTGCTGGCTCCGGAAGCAGGTAATTTTGCAGATCAGGTCAAAGAAGTTTTAGCAGTTAATCATGCCGCATATAGTGAACGAATTTCTGTTTTGGTAGGCAATTATTTAAGAACATTGTAAACATTGGAACAAATATAAGAATTTTTGAAAAAAGTGTTGACAAGTGCTGTTAAAAGTGGCATAATATGACCAATCTTAATATTGTATTGTAAAAGTGATGATTGGGAAGAAAGACAAGATGTAAAGTCACAGAGAGCCGATGGTTGGTGGAAATCGGCACGGAGCGCTTGTTGAGTAAATCACCCATGAACTCGTCAGCGAAAGCAGAAGTAAGTAGCATGATGCGTACCAGATGCGTTAATTCTGAGCCGGTTGATGGACTGGTGCGAAGTTATAAATTAGGGTGGTACCGCGTATTTTATACGCCCCTGCAAAAGCAGGGGCGTTTTTTATTTGTTCCTAACGCACTGCTTTCCATCAAAATCATACGAGGGAGGAAATCAAAATGTCGGGAAAATTATTTTTAAAGGCTAAAAATGAGGAGACTTTACTGCCGAGAGTGCTGCGGGTATTGTCAAAACAAGGTGTGGACGTGCAGGAACTCAATATGAAGGTTCAGTCTGACGGAATGGAACTGGAAATTGTTTTGAATACTGAAAGTGATGTTGCGCAAATGGCGAAGCTGCTGGCAAAACAGGTCGCGGTGGTTTCCGTAAATACCTTGATGCTGCAGGAACAAGCTGCAGTCTGAAAGTGCTGATTTTGGGAGGAAAGCGAAGAATGAAGTTATCTGGTGCGCAAGCTATTATTAAAGTTTTGTTGGAACAGGGAGTAGATACTGTTTTCGGTTATCCGGGCGGTCAGGTTATTCCCTTGTATAATGCGTTATATGACGCGCCGCTGCGTAATGTACTGACGGCGCATGAACAGGGAGCCATCCATGCTGCTGACGGTTATGCACGTGCCAGCGGCAGAACGGGGGTTTGTATAGCTACCTCCGGCCCCGGTGCGACCAATATCGTTACGGGACTGGCTACAGCTTATTTAGATTCCGTACCGCTGGTAGCGATTACGGGACAGGTTTCTGTTGCAAATTTAGGCAGAGACTCTTTTCAGGAAATAGATATTGTCGGTGTGACATTGCCGATAACGAAATATAATATTTTGGTGCGTAAGCCTGAGGATTTGCTGCCGGCGCTGCGGCAGGCATTTTACCTGGCACAGGAAGGTCGTCCGGGACCGGTGCTGGTGGATGTTCCCAGCAATCTGCAGGTCGGAGATGTGGAGTGGATGGAAGCGGAGCCACTGACGCCGCCTGTTATGGAAACGGCCAGAAGAGATATTGGAAGCCGCAGCAGTTACTATTACTAATGCCAGACAGCCGGTATTTCTGGTAGGCGGCGGCGCTGTTCACAGTGGTGCTGCGGAAGAGGTGCTGCGTTTTGCCAGAAAAACAGGGATGCCAGTCGTCAATACGCTGATGGGGATTGGGGTTTTTCCGGGAAGTGACCGGCAATGCCTGGGGCTGACAGGTATGCACGGACACATTGCAGCCAATATGGCAGTTGCTAATGCCGATGTACTTATCGTAGCGGGAAGCCGTTTCAGTGAACGAGTCACAGGTGACCGTAATCGTTATGTTGGTAAAAAAACGATTATCCAATTGGATATTGATCCTTCTGAAGTAGATAAGAATGTTATGACAGCGCTGCCTTTAGTCGGAGATATGAAAGAGAACCTCAACAAGCTGAGTGAACGGGTGAAAAAACTTGATATAGAACATTGGTGGCATACGATCAAAGCCTGGGATGCGACAGAAAACCGTGCGGCACAGTCCGGCGAAAGATTGACAGCGCCCTGGCTGATGAAAGAACTGACGCGCAGCTTTAAAGGTGAAGATACGGTATTTGTTACTGACGTCGGGCAAAATCAGATGTGGGCAGCCTTGCATCTGGAAGTAGACGCGCCGCGGCATCATTTGACCAGCGGCGGCTGCGGAACGATGGGATTTGGTCTGCCGGCAGCCTTGGGAGCTAAAATTGCCCTGCCTGAGGCGCAGGTTGTACAGATCTGCGGCGACGGAGGATTTAAAATGACCGGTATGGAAATCTATACAGCGATGCGTGAAAGCGCTCCTTTTATTACTGTTGTCATCAATAACAGTTGTTTGGGTATGGTCCGTCAATGGCAGCAGGTTTTTTATGATAAACGTTACTCTTCTACTATTCTGACGCCGTTTAATTTTGTTGGTTTTGCTAAAGCCTGCGGAGCAGACGGTGCGACAGTAACTACTTGTGCTGAATTTACCGCCGCATTGGCAAAAGCGCGTAAACAAGGAAAAAATTTCCTGATCGAAGCGGTAGTAGAACAAAGTGATCTGGTTGAACCAATGGTAGCTCCCGGCGCGGTGCTTGACGATTTTGTCAAAACTGACGCCTGATAAAAAGGGCCTTATGAGGGAAAAATAAAGCTTCGGCGCTAAATAAGACAAGCCGTAAATAAGGGAAAGAGTCGTAGAAAACAGCCGAAGGAAATAACCGTCATGCTTTTTAGTATGACGGTTATTTTTAGTAAACTACCCTTGCAATTTACTGGGACTAATGGTATAATACATAAGCTTGTATATAGTAATATATACTTCCCCTGCTCCCATTAGGGGGCCAAAGTCCAAAGGAGGAGGTGATTTCGTGAATAACTACGAAGTCATGTACATCGTAAAACCCGTTGAAGAGGAAGCTTTTGAAGCTCTTGTTGCTAAATTTGACAACCTCATCAACAATAACGGTGGTACTGTAGAAAAAACCGATCGTTGGGGCAAGAAACGTCTTGCTTATGAAATCGACGATATCGCAGAAGGTTTGTATGTTCTCGTAACTTTCAGTGCAGAACCTAAAACAGTCAAAGAACTTGACCGCGTTATGAAGATTACCGATGAAATTTTGCGTCACATGATTATCAGAAAAGGTGAGTAACCAGGAGGGTAACTAGTATGAACAAAGTTATTTTAATGGGCCGCTTAACTCGTGATCCTGAGGTTCGTTATACTCAGACAGGCAAAGTTGTATGCCAGTTCACTTTAGCGGTAGACAGACCTTTTGCTAATCAGGAAGGCCAAAGAGAAGCTGATTTTATTGCTATCGTTGTATGGGGTAAAATCGCTGAATTATGCGGGAATAGTCTTACAAAAGGTCAAAGGGCTCTTGTAGACGGTCGTTTGCAGATTCGCAGCTATGATGCTAAAGATGGTACGAAACGCTGGGTGACAGAAGTTATTGCCAACAGCGTAGAATTCATTGAACGTAAAGCAACTGGCAGCGGAGCTCCGGTTCAGTCCGGCGATGCAGGTCCGAAGAGCGAGATGGAATCTTTTGGTTCCGCAGTTCCTTTTGATGAAGAGATCCCATTCTAAATAGGGAGGTTATGCGAATGAAACGTGAAAGAGGCAGAAGAACCAGAAGAAAAGTATGCAGCTTCTGTGTTGATAAAGTTGAAGAAATCGATTATAAGGACGTTGCTAAGCTGCGCCGTTATATTACTGAACGCGGCAAAATTTTGCCCCGTCGTATTTCCGGTAACTGTGCTAAACATCAACGCCAAATGACTACTGCTATCAAACGCGCACGTAACGTAGCTCTGCTGCCATTTACCTGCGAATAATATTAGCTTTTAGTTATGAAATTAAGCACCCTGTACTTGTTACAGGGTGCTTTTTGTATATTTTTGTGCAGATATTGACGGCTGGGCAAGTTGTTGCTATAATGTAGCTTGAAGTTAGCGATAGCTAACCAGAACGGCTGATGATTTTTTATAATAAAGGAGATGTAAACGTGGCAACAAGAAGAGGACCGAGATTTAAAGAGTGCCGTAGATTCGGCATCAATGTGTGTGGTCATCCCAAAGCTTTGGATAGATTGGGAACAACTGTAAAACGCAGTAAAAAAATGTCAGAATATGGTAAACAACTTTTAGAAAAACAAAAAATAAAAGCTTATTATGGCATTTTTGAACGTCAATTACTGAGATACTATAAAGCTGCAAGTAAAAGTAAGGCACGTACGGCAGACGCTTTATTCTGCACACTGGAATGCCGTTTAGACAACCTGGTTTACCGTATCGGTTTTGCAAATTCTATTCGTCTGGCACGCCAGCAGGTAACGCACCGTCATATTCTGGTCAATGGTAAAAATGTCAATATCCCGTCTTATATCTGTAAGGCAGGCGATGTGATCAGTTTGAAAGAAAATTCGCGCAGTAACGAGCTTTTTAAAAGTAATTTCCTGGAACGTGAAAGCTTTGCTTTGCCGTATATCAGTAAGGATAAAGAAAGCTTCAGCGGTACTCTGGTTCGTCTGCCTCTGCGGGAAGAGATTCCTATTCAGATCGAAGACCAGCTCGTTGTAGAATATTTCTCACGTTGATCTAGCATGAAAAATTATGAATGTTATAATGAACTGACCTATTGGGATAAATTTCTTTCAGAAAAGCGTTTGGCGACAGTCGGGTTTTGTGAAGACAATACGCAGGAAACGGTGATTGTTAACGCAAGTATCATCGCTGCTGAAATGCAGATTTTCAGTAGTCAATGGCTGTGCCTGCCGAATTGTTATGCCGTGCTTGGCTTTTTGCAGTATGTGTATTTTCCTACAGTTTTTTATCATATCATGTATGGAAATAATGAATTAAAAATGCCGCTGGTAAGTACAGGGGCTTTATGTGACTATATTGCCGGCCGCGATGTTAAAAATAAAGCTGCTATGCTGGAACTGTTACAAAAGCTGCAGCAGCTGTGGCAACTGCCTGAAGGTGAATGCCTGCAGCAGCTTCAGGATATCTGTACTGCTTTCAATTCACATAGGCTGGATACAACTGCGGTAGCACAGATCCTGCTGTTTGAAGAGGTGCCACAGGTTTTTGAATATATAAAGCAGCAGATCTGGTGCGAAGAAGTTTTTTATGAGGATTTTGGCTGTTCCTACAGCTGGCTGGAAAAGCTGTGTCAAAGCTTTACTAATGGTTCCTTTTTCCGTTATCGGCTGCTGCATTTTTTAAATGACCGTGTCGGTTGTTTAGCAGGTTAAAAGAACAATTTTATAATTTTTACGAAACGTCCCGCACTATCAAGTGCAGGACGTTTCTTTTATGGCGCGATGCCGCAGATTTAGAAAAAAGTTGTATTCTGAGAAGGAATGACTTATGATACTTGCAAGGAAGCTTTAATGTGAAAGTAAATCTTGAAAGGATCGGTTATTTATGGAATATTACAAAAAAATTTTAGGTTATAAGTTTATTTTTGTACAAGAAATACAAGCCGAAAAGGATAGTGAAGGAGTGATAATAAAAAACTATCCGCAAGATACTTATAAAAATTCAAAGAAGTTAATATTGCATAAATATGGTAGTGGTGGGTTTTGTAGGTTTAAAATAGATAATTATGAAGATTTTGCTGGCAAAGCAGGAGTATATGCGTTATATTTTAATGAACAGTTGAAGTATATTGGAAAATGTGAAGATATTGTGCAACGATTTAATGTAGGTTACGGTCATATAAGTCCTAAAAATTGTTATAAAGGTGGTCAATCGACAAATTGCAAAATAAATAAAGCAATATTGGCAGCAATAGAAAATAGTAAAAAAGTTTTTTTATATTTTTTGTGTAGTGATAATTTTACCGAAATAGAAAGAGATATATTAATATCTATAGGGAGAGATATAGAATATAATGCACAAATACCTGTAATAGAAAAGGAAAATAACCTGGAGTTAAAATATCAAAAAGAATTGGTCAATGATATGATAGAAATTTTTGAACAAGCTAATGATAATTTATTGAAAGATGATATTAGTTTATTCCAAGAAAGGATATCAGAAAGAACGATTTGTGGAGCTTTAATGTTACAACTTAACAAAATTATAAATGAAACTATTTATAAAGACTATTTTACTGATGTTGAATATAATAGAAATTTTGATGGCAAGATAAAGACAATATTGTTAGATAGTGAAAATGTAATTAATATAACGTGTGATTTAATTATACATAGCAGGGGAACAAATAAAAAACAGGATAATTTGATAGCGATAGAAATAAAAAAATCAACTAGACCTCAAAAAGAAAAAGACAATGATCGTATTAGATTGAAGACATTAACGAGACAATCATTTGATGGGGTTTGGAGCTATGATGGAGAATCATTTCCAGAGCATGTATGTAGATATGGGCTAGGTATTTATTATGAAGTTAATTTTGAGAAAGAGGAAATATTATTAGAATATTATAGTAATGGGATTTTGTTTAAAAAGAAAACCTTGATTAATATATTTGACACTGAAAAAATTAATACATTTTCTTTAGAAACAGAAGATATTTTAAATTCTTTATGGGCTGATTTATTAAATAAGGCATCCATGTGTAAAGAAACTATGTTAACAAAAAATAATAAGCACTTTTCTATCCAAGTAAAATCTGGAAAAATATATATAATTGATAAAAAACGTTGTTTGACAAAATCGGAATTTAGAAAAATATATGATTTAGTTTTTAAATGGATTGTAGATGGAAAAAGGGCGAAAGAGATTAATAATAGTTTTAACTCATCGTATTGGTATGCAATCATAAAAAGGTTTTTAGTGTAATGGAGGTATATGATGCAGCTGACTGTGTTGGTAGATAACAATACTCTGATTGACCGTTATTATTTAGGTGAGCCGGGCGTAGCCTATTATCTGGAAGATGGTGATGTCAGAATTTTATTTGATGTGGGTTATTCGGATATATTTCTTAGAAACGCCCAGGCGTTGGGGATTGATTTGAGCCGCTTACAGCAGGTAGTGCTTTCACATGGGCATAATGATCATACACGGGGTTTGCTATGGCTGAGCGAGCAGGAATATTTTTCTGAACTGCAGCTGCTGGCGCATCCGGATGCCCTGAAGCCGAAGCAGTTTGCCGGCGAAGCTATAGGCGCCCCTTTTACAGCACAGCAGCTGCAGGAAAAGTGCAGGCTGCGGCTTAGTAAAGAACCGGTATGGTTAACAAAACGGCTGGTTTTTTTAGGCGAGATCCCAACACTGAATGATTTTGAACAGCGGCATGGGTTTGGCAGTGCTGAGGATCCTGTAGATTTAGTACTTGATGATACGGCTTTAGTTTACCGAGGCTCAGAAGGATTATTTGTGATTACAGGCTGTTCGCACAGCGGGATCTGCAATATCATTGAATATGCTAAAAAGGTTTGCGGTGAAGCTAAGGTTCAGGGGGTTATCGGCGGCTGGCATTTATTTAAGGTCGACGACCGTCTGGAAAAAACGATTGCCTATTTACAGAAGCATAATATCCGGGAGCTGTATCCGTGCCACTGCTGTTCCTTTCAAGCGAAAGCGGCAGTACATGCACAGATACCTGTTAAAGAAATTGGTGTTGGTAAGGTTATTGAGATAAACTGAAAAATACCTCGGGATTTTTCCCGAGGTATTTTTATTTATTTTCAGCTATAGTCTTTTATTAGAACAGAATAAACAGTAATCGCAGAACGGCAAATTTTTACAACTTTTTTACAGCGGGGAGGGTTCTTTTGACAGCGGCTTTACGCAAGGTAGTAGTACAATAAGTCATCATCAGTAGTAAGGTGATTTGCAAGTGGTGTTTTTGTACAAGGAGGGAAAATGATGATGGAAATGCTGCCCTTGACTGAGTTATGGCTCAGTTCGCTTTTAGCAGTAGGTATTTTATTTTATCTGATTTATGCATTATTGAAACCGGAGGATTTTTAAAATGACAAAAGACATTATGCTATTTGTGCTGTTTTTAGCCGTATTATTGCTGTGCGCCTGGCCGCTTGGTAAATATATGGCGCGAGTTTTTAATTACGAAAAAACCTGTGGTGAAAGATTTTTTGCACCTTTGGAAAATATTTTTTATAAAATGGCTAAAGTTGACCCGCGCGCAGAAATGCCGTGGAAGGAATACTGCCTGAATCTCATTATTTTTAATGCTTTAGGTATGTTATCACTTTTTGTTTTGCAGCTGACGCAGGCTTTTTTTCCGCTCAATCCGCAGCAGTTGCCCAACGTCGAAACCTGGCATCTTGCTTTTAATACGGCTGCCAGCTTTATGACCAATACTAACTGGCAGGCTTATAGCGGCGAAACGACTTTAAGTTATTTGACACAAATGCTGGGCTTGACTGTACAAAACTTCTTGTCGGCGGCAACAGGAGCTGCTGTCGCAATTGCTCTGATCCGTGGTCTGGTGCGTAAAAATACTGGTGAGTTAGGCAATTTTTGGGCAGATATAATCAGATGTACGACCAGAATACTGCTGCCGATTTGTGTTGTAGCAACATTGCTGCTGGTTTCTCAGGGTGTTATCCAAAACCTTAATCCTTATGTCGATGTACAAACCGTCGAAGGGGCACAGCAGACTATTGCTATGGGACCGGTTGCTTCTCAGGAAGCGATTAAGGAGCTGGGTACCAATGGCGGCGGTTTTTTTAATGCCAATTCTTCTCATCCGTTTGAAAATCCGACTCCCTGGAGCAATTTCCTGGAAATGTTTTTGATTTTAGTGATCCCTACAGGTTTATTATTTACTTTTGGTGAGATGTGTAAAGATAAAAAACAAGGCTATGCTGTTTTGGCATCCATGCTGCTGCTTTTTGTTTTGATGCTGGGGGTTTGCTATGCTTCTGAAAAATATGGTAATCCGATAGTTGCTGCGCAGGGCATCAGCGGCGATACTGCTATGGAGGGCAAAGAAGTCCGTTTTGGTATCGGCAGCAGCAGTTTGTTTGCAACGGTTACCACAGCTGCGTCCTGCGGTGCAGTAAACTCGATGCATGACAGCTACACCGGTACCGGCGGATTAGTGCCTATGCTGCAGATGATGCTGGGAGAAGTTGTTCTGGGCGGTGTCGGCGCCGGATTTTACGGTATGATGCTGTATGTATTTATCACAGTTTTCATTGTTGGCCTGATGGTAGGACGTACACCTGAATATCTAGGGAAAAAGATTGAAGCAAAAGAAGTTGTTTTGACAATTGCCGGACTTTTGATTCCGGCTGCCACTATTTTAACGATGTCGGCTGTATCCTGTCTTACGGAAGCCGGTCAGGCCGGGATATCCAACCCCGGGCCGCATGGTCTCAGTGAAATCTTATACGGTTTCGCTTCCGGTGTCGGCAATAACGGCAGTGCTTTTGCCGGTTTGGGCGCCAATAGCCTGTGGTACAATGTTTTGATCGGTTTGGCAATGCTGATCGGCCGCTTTGCCGTTATTGTGCCTGTTTTGGCCATTGCAGGCAATATGGCAACCAAAAAAATCGCTCCTGCCAATGCCGGTACTTTTAATACGGGCAGCAGTCTTTTTGCCGTGCTTTTGGCCGGTGTTGTTTTGATCGTCGGCGCGTTGACTTTTTTACCGGCCCTGGCCCTGGGACCGATCGTAGATCAATTGTTTATGCTGCAGGGCAAGGTATTTTAAGGAGGATCTGAGATGAAAAGAGATAGACAACAGCAAGAGATTTTGGGCGAGGCCGTGCGTAATGCGTTCCTGAAGCTCGATCCTCGTATCCAATGGAAGAATCCTGTTATGTTCATAGTTTTTCTGGGCGCGATTTTAGTAGCAGTTCTGGCTGTACGTGCTTTTATGGCAGGCAATACACAGGAAGGCTGGTTTGACCTGCATATAGATTTATGGCTGTGGTTTACGGTTCTGTTTGCCAATTTTGCCGAAGCCGTAGCCGAAGGCCGCGGCAAAGCGCAGGCAGAAAGTCTGCGTAAAGCCCGCAAATCTCTGCAGGCAAAGAAAATCAAAGCTGATGGCAGTTTTGAAATCGTCGGTTCCGAAGCTATCCGCAAGGGTGATATAGTTTTGGTTGAAGCTGGCGATACCATTCCTAACGACGGCGAAGTAATCGAAGGCATGGCATCGGTGGATGAAAGCGCTGTTACCGGTGAATCAGCGCCTGTTATCCGCGAATCAGGCGGTGATAAATCTTCTGTAACCGGCGGCACTAAGGTGTTATCCGACTGGATTAAAGTCAGGGTGACTACTAATCCCGGCGAAACCTTTCTCGATCGGATGATCGGGCTGGTTGAAGGTGCTAAACGTCAGAAAACCCCGAATGAGATCGCCTTGACGCTTCTTTTGGTTGGTTTGACGATCATCTTTTTGTTTGCAGTAGTAACTTTGGAACCGTTTGCGATTTATTCCGGTACGGTTATTTCTGTAACGGCACTGGTTGCGCTGCTGGTTTGCCTGATTCCTACAACGATCGGCGGTTTGCTGTCAGCGATAGGTATTGCCGGAATGGATCGGCTTTTGGGACGTAATGTCCTGGCAATGAGCGGCCGTGCTGTAGAAGCAGCCGGTGACGTAAATGTGCTGCTGCTTGATAAAACGGGCACGATTACCCTGGGCAACAGGATGGCGACGGAATTTATTCCTGCTGCTGGCATTACTGCGGGAGAACTGGCCGATGCGGCACAGCTGGCTTCTTTGGCTGATGAAACTCCGGAAGGGCGTAGTATCGTTGTCCTGGCTAAAGAAAAATATGGCCTGCGTGAGCGTGATCTTACACATTTACAGGCAGAATTCATTCCTTTTACCGCCCAAACCAGAATGAGCGGTATTGATATCGTCGATGCCAGAATACGTAAGGGATCGATGGAAGCCATGCAGAACTATGTCAGCGAACTGGGTGGGGCTTTTCCTGCTGAAGTCCGCAGTGCCTGTGAAAATATTGCGCATCAGGGCGGTACACCTTTAGTAGTTGCCAAAGATAAACAGGTCCTGGGTGTTATTTATCTGAAGGATATCGTCAAAGGCGGTATTAAAGAACGTTTCAGTGAATTGAGGAAAATGGGCATCAAAACGATCATGATCACTGGTGATAACCAGTTGACAGCGGCAGCGATCGCTGCCGAAGCCGGTGTGGATGATTTTCTGGCTGAAGCAACGCCGGAAGCGAAATTGAAAATGATCCGTTCCTATCAGCAGCAGGGAATGCTGGTAGCAATGACAGGTGACGGTACTAATGATGCGCCGGCACTGGCTCAGGCAGATGTGGGCGTTGCAATGAACAGCGGTACACAGGCGGCTAAGGAAGCGGGCAATATGGTCGATCTTGATTCCAATCCAACGAAATTGATCGAAGTTGTGGAGATCGGTAAACAACTTTTGATGACACGCGGTTCCCTGACAACTTTCAGTATTGCCAATGATATTGCCAAATATTTTGCGATTATCCCGGCTTTGTTTGCCGCAACTTATGCACCGTTGGAAGTGCTCAATATCATGCAGCTGCATTCACCGCAGAGCGCTATTTTAAGCGCCGTGATTTTCAATGCGCTGATCATCATCGCGCTGATACCGCTGGCGATGAAAGGCGTAGCCTATAAACCGCTGGGAGCTTCTAAAATACTGCAGAGAAATCTGCTGATCTATGGTGTTGGCGGTATCATCGTACCGTTTATTGGCATCAAGATCATTGATGTGCTTTTAGTTGCTTTAGGCTTGGCTTAAGAAAGAATGAGGTGGAAATATGGGCGCGATAATAAGATCGTTAGTAATGGTTGTAACCTTGAGTATTTTTACCGGGCTGGTTTATCCGCTGGCCATGACAGGCTTGGCGCAAGTGGTATTTCCCAGCCGGGCTAATGGTAGTATAATAATAAAAGACGGAGTTCCGGTAGGATCGGCTCTGATCGGTCAGGCGTTCACAGATGCCCGCTACTTCAGCAGCCGCCCTTCTGCAGGCGGTAATGACGCTGCCAATTCAGGCGGCACTAACTATGGCGGTACCAGCGCTAAACTGCAGCAGCAGGTCGGCGAGCTGGCAGAGTCTGTACGTGCGGCCAATGGCTGGACATCTGATCAAGAAGTGCCCAGCGTACTGGTAACAAATTCCAGCAGTGGTTTGGATCCGCACCTGACGCCGGCAGCTGCTTATTGCCAGATCGAACGTATTGCCAAAGTACGTGGTCTGGAAATCAGACAGGTACGCGATCTGGTTTCAGAACATATTGAAAATGCTGATTTGGGAGTTGTCGGAGAGGACAGAGTCAATGTTTTAAAATTGAATCTGGCGCTTGATAATTTACAACAGAATCAATAAAAGTTAGGGCTGCATTCAGGCAGCCCTATTTGACTATCTTGCGAAGGAGAAGGTTATGGAACTGACAGAGAAACCTCAAAGTGGACATGAATATGCTGAAACGCTGCTGGCTGCTGCCAATAAAGAACAGCGCGGCAAGCTGACTGTTTTTTTAGGTGCTGCTGCCGGTGTTGGTAAAACATGTAGCATGCTGCAGGAAGCACATGCCCGTCTGCGGGAGGGGACTGACGTTGTACTAGGCCTGGTGCTTACGCACGGGCGCAAAGAGACAGCAGCGCTTTTGGAAGGTTTACCGCGTATCCCCGAGCAGGAAATAGAATATCATGGCAAGATGCTGCAGGAAATGGATCTGGATGCTATTCTCAGACGCCGCCCGCAGCTGGTAGTCGTTGATGAACTGGCGCACAGTAATGTGCCGGGTTCGCGCCATCAGCGGCGGTATCAGGATGTAGAAGAACTTTTGGCTGCCGGTATCGACGTTTATACTGCTGTCAATATCCAGCATATCGAAAGCCTGAATGACGTTGTTGCTCAAATTACCGGGAGTATTGTTCGTGAGACTGTACCGGATGCGTTTTTTGAGCTGGCAGATGATATCAGATTGATTGATATTCCGCCTAAAGAATTACTGCAGCGTTTGAAGGAAGGCAAGGTTTATCGTCCGCAGCAGGCCCAGCAGGCATTGCGGGGCTTTTTCAGACAGGGCAATATCAGCGCGCTGCGTGAGCTGGCTTTAAGATTTACGGCCCGGCATGTTGATCAGGATATGCTGGCCTATATGCGCCTGCATAAAATAGAAGGTCCCTGGCCGGCTTCCGGCAAGGTCATGGTTTGCGTCAGCGCCAGTCCCTTTTCAGCACAGCTGATCAGAGCGGCGCAGCGTTTAGCTCAGGGACTGCACGCAGAATTTTTGGCTGTGCATATCGAAACACCGGAAAGACGATTTCCTCATGGTGATAAAGAACGGGAAAGGCTTTGGCGTAACCTGAATCTGGCTAAAGAGCTGGGAGGTCAGATCCTGACTACTGCCGGTACGGATTTTGTGGAAACGGTTCTGCAGATTGCTGTCAGAGAAAATGTTACCGCGATCGTGGTCGGGAAATCAGGGCCGCGCCGCTGGTATGAGATAGGCCGAAAAACCTTGGTTGACAGATTGATTGACAGGAGTGGGTTTATCCATGTTTATGTCATCCAGGGACGGGAAGAGGAAGAAAAGTCTCCTGTCATCACTACGGCAGTACCGCAGCAGCAGGCCGGCTGGCGCCAGTATGTAGGGGCGCTGGCGGCAGTTGTCATTACTACTGGGCTTTGCTATGTTTTCCGCGGTCAGCTGGAGCTGGTCAATATATCCTTACTGTATTTGCTGCCGGTATTGTTGACAGCAGCCTGGTGGGGCAGAAGTACGGCCTATGTAACAGCGCTCTTTTGTGTTTTAGGTTTTGACTTTTTATTTTTGGAACCGATTTTTACTTTTACTATTTATGATATCAGATATCTGTGGAGCTTTCTGATCTTTGGACTGGTAGCATTTTTAGTCGGTGG
>OGPS01001497.1_pt1 | contig 16997 bp, 13 predicted proteins | sample 1552931 | NCBI WGS metagenome assembly OGPS01 (sample SAMEA2580252, study PRJEB22360) | human gut metagenome | biome: human gut; feature: human-associated habitat; material: faeces | place: Denmark | collected 2008/2010 | reverse complement strand
GTTCCGGAATCCGGAACCGTGTCCGATGAAAAAGGGCGCCGCAGGTCGGTATGAACCTTGCGGCGCCCGTTTTTCGGGGATTATCGGGGTGTCGGATGCCGACATGGATGAATTCGGAGCCGATCCGGTTCATGGGGGCGGGACGCGGGCAGCCTCCGGCTCGACGGACGAGCGGACGGCCGCCGGGCATTGCCGCAGCACCCCGGCTGCGTTCTCCCGGATTGTTTTAGCGGGGCAAGGTCTCAGAATCGTTCTTCGACGACCGTCTCCGACAGCGGCTTGCGCAGCAGTTCATGGCGGCCGGGGTCGGCCGGGATGCCGGCGCCGTAGCCCACGAGCAGGATGTTCACCGGCTCGATGCCCTCGGGCAGCGCGAACTCCTCGCGGACGGCTTCGGGCTTGAACATGCAGATCCACAGCGTGTCGAGCCCGAGCGATGCGGCCGCCAGCATCATGTGGTCGGTGACGATCGAGGCGTCGATGTCGCCGATCTTCTTGCCGTCGTACTTGCGGGTCCAGACCTCGTTCGTGTCGGCGCAGACGATGATGGCGAGCGGAGCCCCGAAGTCACGCGTGCAGCGTGCCAGGCGCTCCATGCCTTCCGCCGATTCGACGACGACAAGGCGCTGCGGCTGGCGGTTGGCGCCCGTCGGGGCCACACGGCCCGCCTCGAGGATGGCTGCGATCTTTTCGGGTTCCACTTTCCGTTGCTGGTAGCTGCGGCAGGCATACCGCTTTTTGGCCAAAGAGAGAAAATCCATAGTCTTGGTGTTCTGATGTGATGTGCGAAGATACGCAAAAAACACGCCCCGGCCAAATCCCCGGCGGCACAGTCTGTCAGTCGCGACTGACAAAGTGGCAGAAAACGGCGGCTGGCACACCGTTTGTTGGATACGGGGGTACCTGAAACAGATAAAAACAACACGATAACGCTATGAAAAACGGAAAAATCGGAGTGACTACGGAGAACATCTTCCCCGTGATCAAGAAATTCCTCTATTCGGAGCATGAAATCTTCCTGCGTGAGCTCATCTCGAACGCCGTCGATGCGACGCAGAAGCTCAAGACCCTCTCGTCGATGGGCGAGGTGAAGGGCGAGCTGGGCGACCTGACGATCCACGTTGCCGTGGACAAGGCGCAGAAGACGCTGACGGTGACCGACCGCGGCATCGGCATGACGGCCGAAGAGGTGGACAAGTACATCAACCAGATCGCCTTCTCGGGAGCCGAGGAGTTCATGGAGAAGTACAAGAACCAGGCAATCATCGGCCACTTCGGACTGGGCTTCTATTCGGCTTTCATGGTGGCCGACCGGGTGGAGATCTTCACCCGCTCGTGGCGCGAGGGCGCGAAGACCGTGCACTGGAGCTGCACCGGGTCGCCCGAGTTCGAGATGGAGGAGACCGGCGAAGAGCGCGACCGCGGCACGACGATCGTCCTGCATCTGTCGGAGGATGCCCTGGAGTATGCCGAGGAGTCGCGCATCGAGGAGCTGCTCAAGAAGTACTGCCGTTTCCTGCCCGTGCCCATCGCCTTCGGCAAGGTCAAGGAGTGGAAGGACGGCAAGTATGTCGATACCGATAAGGACAACATCATCAACAACGTCGATCCGCTCTGGACGCGCAAGCCGACCGAGATCACCGAGGAGCAGTACAAGGAGTTCTACCGCGAGCTCTACCCGATGAGCGACGATCCCCTCTTCTCGATCCACCTCAATATCGACTACCCGTTCCACCTGACCGGCATCCTCTACTTCCCGAAGATCCACAACAACTTCGAGATCCAGAAGAACCGCATCCAGCTCTACTCGAACCAGGTCTTCGTTACGGATCAGGTCGAGGGCATCGTGCCGGAGTACCTCACGCTGCTGCACGGCGTGATCGACTCCCCGGACATCCCGCTCAACGTCTCGCGAAGCTACCTGCAGAGCGACTCGAACGTCCGAAAGATCTCGAGTTACATCACGCGCAAGGTGGCCGACCGTCTGCAGGAGCTCTTCAATACCATGCGGTCCGACTACGAGTCGAAGTGGGACGATCTGAAGATCTTCATCCAGTACGGCATCCTGACCGACGAGAAGTTTGCCGAGAAAGCCCCGGACTTCATGCTCTGGAAGAACGTCGAAGGCAAGTACTTCACGCCCAAGGAGTATACCGAGAAGGTCAAGGAGGCGCAGACCGACAAGAACAAGACCGTCGTATTCCTCTACGTGGACGATCCCGAGGAGAAGTACACTTCGCTCGAAGCCGCGAAGGCCAAGGGTTACGACGTGCTGTGGATGGACGGACAGCTCGACAGCCACTACATCAACTGGTATGAGTCGAAGAACAAGGATACGCGCTTCGTGCGGGTGGACAGCGACGTCATCGACAAGCTGATCCAGAAGGAGGAGCAGATCAAGATGTCGCTCACCGAGGCCCAGCAGGAGCTGCTGACGCCGGTCTTCGAGAGCCAGATGCCCAAGGATGAGAAGATCGACTACCACATCTCGTTCGAGGCCATGTCGCCCGACGAGGCGCCGGTGGTCATCACGCAGAACGAGTTCATGCGCCGTATGAAGGAGATGGCCGCCATGGGCGGCGGGGGCATGAGCCAGTTCTACGGACAGATGCCCGACCACTTCACGATCGCCGTGAACGGCAACCACCCGATCGTCATCGACATCCTTTCGGACGTGGAGAAGGCCTACGGCGACAAGCTGAAGACCACGACCAAGAAGATCGATGCCGCGGTGGCCGAGGAGAAGCGCTTCGAGGAGACCGTCCGGAGCAAGAAGGAGGAGGAGCTTACGGCCGAGGAGAAGTCGATGCGCGAGGAGCTGTCGAAGAAGGTCGTGACGCTGCGCGACGAGCGCAACGAGCGGCTGCGCGAGATCGGTTCGGAAAACAAACTCGTCAAACAGATCATCGACCTGGCATTGCTGACAAACGGCATGCTGAAGGGCAAGAACCTGACGGATTTCATCCAGCGGTCGATCTCGCTCATCGAGAAATAGCCGTTGTCCCTGTATCGAAGGGGTCGGCACCCAAGTGGGTGCCGGCCCTTTTTTTGCGAGATGTCGGCGCATTTGTAGGAGAAACGGGCGGATTTCGCGGACCCCCTGCTCTGCTTTGCATGCCGGCTGTTGCCGGGGCTTCCGCCGGCCATTTTCCCCGTTCGGGAACGGGATTCTCCGGCCGGATCGGTCGTATCCGAGCCGTTTTGCCGCATGGCATGTGTCCGGATGCGGGAGCGTGCGGGCCGGCGGGTGTAGGGAGGTGCGGAACGGCTGTGTGCGAAGGAACGGATTTTGCTTTTTGGGGCATCGTGCCGCCGTCGGGAGCGTGCGCGTGGAGCCTCCGCGCGTTCCCCTTCCGTCCGCGGCTCCGTTAAAGTGTGCCTTAAACAGATGATCGAACGTTTCTTAGCCCGCTTTCGCGTCGGGGAGTACTTCTCCTCGCGCTATGTCCCCTCATGGTCGGTGCTGGCCCTCGACACGGTGGTGTCGGTCGGAGCCTCGTTCTTCGCACTGCTTGTGCTGCGCGCGTTGCTGCCCTCGCCGATGCTCACGGCACCGCGTGCCGTGGCGCTTCTTGCGGCTTCGGCGCTCTTCAGCCTTGTGTCGTTCGGGGTGTTCCGCACGTTCCGCTCGGTGATCCGCCATTCGACGCTGCGCGGGGTGTGGAAACTCGTTGCGGCCGTGTTGCTGAAGGACAGCCTGCTCTACCTTTTTGTCTCGCTGTTGCTAGGCGACGGCATCCTGCCTCCGAAGACCGCTGCCGCGGGTTTCCTGCTCGATGGATTGCTTACGCTTTTCCTGCTGCTGGCCGTGCGGCTCACGATGCTGGTCCTCTATGACCTTGTGCAGCGGCGGGCCGATGGCGGCGGCAATGCGCTTCGGACGCTCGTTTACGGCACCGGCGACAAGGAGATCGCCCTCGCGGTGCGCCTGCAGCATTCGCCCCACTACCGTATTGCGGGCTTTCTGACCTATGGGCGGCAGCTCAAGCGCTATACGATCGCCGAGCGGCCGGTCTGCTATTTCGAGAACCGGGCGAGCATCGCCTATCTGGTGGGCAAGCGGGGCATCGACGCCGTGTTGTTTTCGTCGCCGGCCGCGGCCCGCGACGAACGCGAACGGCTGGTGAAATACTGCACCGAGGCGGGGGTCCGCGTGCTTGTGGCTCCGCCGATCGACGAGGTGACCGACGGCCGGCTGATGAAGCAGGTCGTGCGCGAGATCCGCATCGAGGACCTGCTGGGCCGTCCCGAGATCCGCATCTCGCTCGACGAGATCCGCGAAGGGGTACGCGGACGGACGATTCTCGTCACGGGCGCTGCCGGCTCGATCGGTTCGGAGCTGTGCCGCCAGCTGGCCGGCTTCGGCGTGGGGCGGCTCGTGCTCTTCGACAATGCCGAGACGCCGATGCACAACATCCGCCTCGAACTCGAGGAGCGCCATCCCGGTCTGACCTTCACCCCGGTGATCGGCGATGTCCGCATGCCCGAGCGGCTCAACCACGCATTTGCGACCTACCGTCCGCAGATCGTCTTCCACGCTGCGGCCTACAAGCACGTGCCGCTCATGGAGGAGAATCCCTGCGAGGCGGTGCTGGCCAACGTCGCCGGAACGCGCAATGTCGCCGACCTCTGCCTGCGTTACGGCGTGGAGAAGATGGTGATGATCTCGACCGACAAGGCCGTGAACCCGACCAATGTGATGGGGGCCTCGAAGCGCATGGCCGAGATCTATGTCCAGTCGCTCGGACAGGCCATCCGCCGCGGGCGGGTCGGCGGGTGTACGCAGTTTGTCACGACGCGCTTCGGCAACGTCCTGGGGTCGAACGGCTCGGTCATCCCCCGTTTCCGCGAACAGATCGAGCGGGGCGGCCCGGTGACGGTCACGCACCCCGCCATCACGCGCTTCTTCATGACCATTCCCGAGGCCTGCCGGCTGGTGATGGAGGCGGCGACGATCTCCTCGGGCAATGAGATCTTCGTCTTCGACATGGGCGAGTCGGTACGCATTGCCGACCTGGCGCGCCGGATGATCGAGCTGGCCGGATTCCGCCCCGGCGAGGAGATCCAGATCGCCTACACCGGCCTGCGGCCCGGGGAGAAGCTCTACGAGGAGGTGCTTTCGACGCGCGAGAACACCAAGCCCACGACCCACGAGAAGATCCGTGTGGCGTGCGTGCGCGAGTACGACTACTTCGAGGCCCGTGCTGCGGTCGAGGAGCTCGAGCGGCTGGCCCGCCGGGTCGATGTGGCCGCCACGGTGCGTCTGCTCAAACTCACGATTCCCGAATACAAGTCGCGCAACTCCGCCTTCGAAGAGTTCGACCGAACACCTGTCGCCGCGCAATGAAGATATCGGTCATCACCTGCCATTGTCCGCACAACTACGGAGCCGTGCTGCAGGCTGTCGGCCTGCAGCGCTGGCTGCTGGGCCGGGGTGTCGATGCCGAGGTGATCGACTACCGGCCCGACTACCTCGTCCGCTGCCAGCGCCTGGGCTATGTCGGCGATGCGCACCTGGGGCGCAATCCGCTGCTGCGGCTGCTCTACCTGGCCGCATCGTTCCCCTTCCGGCTCCGGCGGCGGAGCGTCTTCGCCCGGTTTCTCCGGCGCGAGCTGCGCTGCACGCCGGAGTGCTATTCCGACTGCGATTCGCTGCGGCGCAACCCGCCCCGGGCCGACCGCTACATCTGCGGCAGCGACCAGATCTGGAATACCGACCTGCCGAACGGCCGCGACGAGGCCTACTGCCTCTCGTTCGTGGCCGATCCCGCCCGCCGCAACGCCTATGCCGCCAGCGTGGCCGTGCGCCTTGCGCGCGAGAGCGCCGGAGCGGCCTTTCTCCTTCCGCGCCTGGCGCTCTTTCACAGCCTCTCCGTGCGCGAGGATACGACCGCCGCACTCCTCTCCTCGTGGCTCGGGCGTCCGGTGCGGCAGACCGTCGATCCGGTTTTCCTGCTGCGGGCCGAGGAGTGGGACGAGATCGCCGCGCGTGATGCGCACCCGCTGCCTGCCCAACCCTACGTGCTGACCTACCCGATGGGCGACGGGCGGAGTGTCTTCCCCGTAGCCGAGGCCGTGGCGCGGGCCGCCGGACTGCCCCTCTATGCCGTCTCCTTCTCGCTCCGCCGCCATCCGGCTGTCGATCGGCAGTTCCGGGCCTCTTCGCCCGGGCGTTTCCTGCAGTTGGTCCGCGGGGCCTCGTATGTGGTGAGCAATTCGTTCCACGGCACGGCCTTCGCCCTGATCTACCGCCGCGACTTCTGGGCCTGCGGCATCCCCGGGACCGGCGACCGCATCGGGTCGCTGCTGCGGCTGGCCGGGCTGGAAAACCGTTTCGTCGCCCCGGAGGCGGACCTTTCGCCGGCCGAACTGCTCCGTCCGGTCGATTACGGCCGTGCCGTGCCGCGCCTGCAGCGGGCGGTCGCCTCATCCGAAGAGTTCCTCGAACGCATCATCCATGGTTAAGGCCGATTCACACCGCATCCTCCGCAATACGGGCGCACTCTACGTCCGCATGCTGCTCGTCATGGCCGTGTCGCTCTACATTTCGCGGGTCGTGCTGGCGGCGCTGGGTGTGGACGACTACGGCATCTACAACGTCGTGGGCGGCATCGTCGTCTTCTTTTCGTTCCTCACGGGGGCATTGTCGCTGAGCATCCAGCGTTTCCTGGCCGCCGACCTGGGGCGCAGCGACCTGCAGGCGGCCCGGCGGACCTTCTCGGTGAGCCTCCAGGTCCATGCCGTGCTGGCCGTGGTGCTGCTCCTTGCGGCCGAGACGCTCGGGGTCTGGTTCCTCACCACGCAACTCAACATCCCCGCCGGGCGGATGGCGGCCGCCGGGAGGGTCTTTCAGTTCACGCTCCTCTCGTTCGTGGCCAAGCTCTTCGTCGTCCCCTTCAATGCGGCGGTCATCGCCCACGAGCGTATGTCTTTCTATGCCTACCTGAGCCTGCTCGAGGCGGCGCTCAACCTGGCTGCCGCCGGGCTGCTTACCCTCTGTCGGGGCGACCGCCTGGTGCTCTACGCCGGACTGGTCTCCGCCGTGAATCTGGTCGTGCTGGGGGCCTATGTCCTCTTTTGCCGCAGCCGCTACGACTGCTGCCGCCCGGCGCCGGTCCGCGACCGGGCGCTCTTCCGCCGGATCCTGAGCTTCTCGGGCTGGAACACGCTGGGCGGTGCGGCCAACGTCTGCGTGCAGCAGGGGCTGAACTTCCTGCTCAACATCTTCTGCGGCGTGGCGGTCAATGCCGCATGGGCCGTTACGGGGCAGGTCACGGCCGGGGTCACAAGCCTGGTGGGCAGTTTCCAGACGGCGGCCAATCCGCAGATCGTCAAGACCTGCCCGGGCGGTGTGCGCAGCGGCTTCTTCGCCCTCGTGCTCCAGACCTCGCGGCTCTCCTACTTCCTCGTGCTGCTCTTTGCCCTCCCGATGTTGTTCTGTACGCCGTTTGTCCTTCAGCTGTGGCTCGTCGAACCCCCGGCCTACAGCGTGCCGTTCATCCGCCTCATGCTGCTCTTTTCCCTGGTCGAGGCCCTCGCGGGACCGCTCTGGATGGGCATACAGGCCCAGGGCGACATCCGCCGCTACCAGCAGGTGCTCGGCGGCGTCGTGCTGCTCAACCTGCCCCTTGCGTGGCTGCTGCTGCGCGCCGGCTGCCCGCCGCAGGCGGTCGTGGCGCTGCGCGTCGCGGTCAATGTGGCGGCGCTCGGCGTGCGGCTCGACTTCTTTGCCCGCCGCACGGGATTTTCGCGCCGCCGCTACCTGCGCGACGTGCTCCGGCCCGCAGCCGCCGTGACCCTGCTGGCCGTGCCGCTGCCGCTGCTCGTGAGCCTCGCGACGCAGGGGTGGACGCAGCTGCTCGCCACGACTGCCGTTTCGACCCTCTCGCTGGCCCTCTGCCTGCCTGCCGCGGGGCTGCTCCCCTGCGAACGGCGCCTGCTGCTCCGAACCCTCAAGAAACACTTTGGCTGCCATGCGTAACGTCACCGAACTCACCTGCTGCTACGGATGCGGCGTCTGCACCGCCGCCTGTCCCCATGCGTTGCTCGACCTCGTGCACGACCGCGACGGGTTCTACCGCCCCCGCATGCTTCATCCCGACCGCTGCACGGCGTGCGGGCAGTGCCTCCGCGTCTGCGCCTTTCTGGCCGAGGACCCTCCGGCCGTCGAACCGCTTGCCTGCCGGGCCGTGCGCCATGCGGATCCCGCCGTGCGGCTGCTCGCCTCGTCGGGCGGTGCGGCCCCGGCCCTGGCCGAGGCGCTCTTCCGACAGGGATATGCCGTGTGCGGCGTCCGGTACGATGCCGCGGCGCGGCGTGCCGGGCACGTGGTGGCCCGGCGGCCCGCGGAGTTCGCCGCCTGCACCGGGTCGAAGTACCTGCAGAGCTACACGGTCGATGCCTTTGCCGTGCTGCGCGATGCCTCGGCAAAGGTCGCCTTCGTGGGTACGCCCTGTCAGATCGCCTCGCTGCGCCGGCTGGTTGCACTGCGCCGCGCCGAGGAGCGGACGGTACTCGTCGATTTCTTCTGCCACGGGGTCCCCTCGGCGCTGCTGTGGGAGTCTTATGTGCGGCGCATGGAGCATAGGTGCGGGACTATCCGCCGCGTGGCGTGGCGCAGCAAATGCCGCGAGGCGGCCGAAGCGGCCGAGACCCTTGCGCGGGGAGTCCGCCCCGTGCAGACCGCTTCCTGGAGCGACTCCTACCGGATGACGCTCGTCGGCGACCGGGCGACGCTCTCGGGCCGCGCGGCCGACAGCCGCCTCTTCTACGACCTCTTCCTGGGCGACTACTGTCTCGGCAGGGCCTGCTACGAACGCTGTCCCTACCGGGGGTTCCGCTCGGCGGCCGACCTGCGCCTGGGCGACCTCTGGGCGGCTGCCTCCTACGGCGAGCGCGAGGGGGTGAGCACGCTCTCGGCCCTCACGCCCCGCGGGGAGCAGCTTGTCGGGGCGCTTGGGAATTGCGAACTTGATCCCCTCTCGCCCGACGATGCCCGGGCCGGTCAGATGATGTGCAATGCCCGTCGTCCCCGCATGGCGCGTGCCGTCATGGCCGCCCTGCGGGCCGGCCTTCCGCTCGGAGCGATCCACCTGCTGCTGGTGCGTCCCGACCGGCTGCTTGGCTCCTTGTTCCGACGAATCACACGATTGATCGAGTCATGAAACGATACCGAATCCTGCACATCCTCCATTCGATGAACCGCGGCGGTGCCGAGACCCTGGTGATGAACCTCTTCCGGGCCATCGACCGCGACCGCTATGCGTTCGATTTCCTGCTCTGCACCGGGCGGAACGACTACGGCGAGGAGATCACCCGCCTCGGCGGCCGCATCTTCCTCCATGACAGCCGGAGCCGGCGCCCGTTTGCCTACCGCCGGGACCTGCTCCGCTTCTTTACCGGTCATGCCGGCGAGTTCGACGCCGTCCACCTGCACTGCTCGTCGCTCGCGTCGCCCGAGGCGCTCTTTGCGGCCCGCGACTGCGGAATCCCGGTCCGCGTCCTCCATGTCCACAGTACCCGCCCCGAGAACCGGCTGCACGGCGTGCTGCACCGCCTTTTCCGTCGTGCGGCCCTCGGCTGCGCCACGCAGCTGCTGGCCTGCTCGGAGGCGGCCGCCGACTGGCTTTGCGCAGGGACGCCGTTCCGCCGGCGGGTGCTGGTCGTCCGCAACGGCATCGACACGGAGCGTTTCCGTTTCGACGAGCGGGTGCGCCGCGAGGTGCGCCGCGAGTTGGGCGTCTTTCCCGGGACCGCCCTTTTCGGGCACGTCGGGCGTTTCTGCGCGGTCAAGAACCACCCTTTCCTGCTGCGGGTCTTCGCGGCATGGGAGGCGGAGCATCCCGATTCGCAGCTGCTGCTCATCGGCCGCGGCGAGGGCCTCGATGCCGCCCGCGATCTGGCCCGCGACCTGGGTATCGGCGCCAAGGTCCGTTTCCTCGGGCTGCGCAGTGACATCGACCGGCTGCTGCAGGCGATCGACCTCTTTGTCTTCCCCTCGTTTTTCGAGGGACTGCCCGTCGCCGTGGTCGAGGCCCAGGATTCCGGCACAAAGGTTGTATGCTCGGACCGCGTGTCGGCGGAGGCGAAGCTGTGCGACAACCTCTGGTTCCTGCCCCTGGAGAGCGGTCCGGCCGAATGGGCGCGGCGCATCGCGCGGCTGGAGGGGGCTCCCCGGGAGCAGATGTGGCTGCAGGTCCGTGCGCAGCGGTACGACATCCGCGACACGGCCGAACGGTTGTGCAAAGAAGTATACCGACGATGAACCTCAAGACCCGATACCTGCTGCTGGCGCTGCTGATCGCCGGGGTGACCTTCTGCTACGTGCAGTTCAATCCCGTTGCCGAACCCGTGCACCTGCGGGTGCTGGGGTGCATCGGACTGCTGCAGCTTGCCGTGTCGCTCCGCGGCTGGAAGCGGCTCACCGGCTCGGTCTTCGTTCCCTATACGGTCTTCCTCGGGGCGGCCTATGTCTTCACCTTCGGGCAGTCGCTGCTCGACGTGTTCGGGGCCGTGACCCCGGGTCGCGACCTGCGCGAGACGCTCAGCATCGGGAGTATCTATGCCGCACAGTACGTCACGCTGCAGTTCCTTGCCTTTTTCCACATGGGGGCGCTGGCCAGTGTCCGCCGGGTCGGCCGTCCGGTGGGGCCGTTGCTCCTCACACAGGCGCAGGAACGCGCCCTGGGTAACCAGATCCGAGGGTTGCGGGCCGTCGGATGGCTGTTTGTCGCCGTCTCCTTCGTCCCCTTTGCGGTCGAATGCGTGCGGATGTACGTCGTCGTTTCGGTGCTCGGCTACGGCGGGCTCTACGAGGGTGAGATTCACATCGGACTGAGCAATATCGTGCAGATCCTCTCGCAGTATTTCATCCCGGGCCTGCTGTGCCTGCTGGTTGCCTCCCGCAACCGGGGCCGGCGGGTGATCATCGCCCTGCTGTCGCTCTACGTGCTCTTCCTGATGTATATCGGGGCGCGGAGCGGCGGTGTCGTGCTGGCCGTCGTGCTGCTGGTCTACTACCACACCTGCGTGCGGCCGTTCCGCTTCCGGCAGTTCGCCCTGCTGGCCCTCGGCGGCTACTTCTTCGTCGCGGCGTTGGGCGTCATCGCCCACACGCGCGACGAGGCCGATGCCGACTTCATGGATGCCTATCTCGACCGCAAGTCGGAGAATCCCTTTCTGGAGGCCGTGAGCGAGATGGGCGGCAGCATGTTTCCCCTCGCGGAGACGATGCGCCTGGTGCCGCGGCGGTCGGACTACCGTCTCGGGACAACCTATCTCTACTCCCTGACCAGCGTCATCCCGAACCTCGGCTTCTGGGAACTCCACCCCGCCATGCGCTACGGCGATCTGGGCGGCTGGCTGCAGCGCACGCTCGACCTGGGCTACGGCCCCGGCTACTCGATCGTCGCCGAGGCCTACATCAACTTCGGCCGTGCCGGCTTCCTCTTCATGTTCTGCTTCGGATTCGTGCTGGCGCGTCTGTTCCACATCGACGCCGTGCGGCTTGGCAATCCGCTGCTCGTGCTGCTGTCGCTGCTGCTCTGCTTCCTGATCCTGAAGACCGTGCGCAACTCGTTCCTGGCTACCGTGCGCAGTCTGTTCTATTACCTGCTGCCGATCTACCTGATCGTCGTCTACCGGTTCGGCGGCAAACCGATCCGTCCGCTGCCATGAGACTCTATTTCATCTGCGAATACCGCTTCGTGCGCTGTCCCGACGGGCGAATCTACTCGCCCGACGGCGTTTTCGGCCCCCGTCTGTTCGGGCGTTACCTCCGCATTTTCGACCGCGTGACGGTCGTTGCGCGTGTGGCCGCGACCTCCGTTCCGTGCGACCCGGCGCTCTGTTGCGAGAGCCGGCACGTGGACTTCCTGCCCCTGCCCGACTGCCGCGGCATCGGGGGCTACCTCAGGGGCCGGCGGATGCTGCGGGCGCACCTCCGGGAGGCCCTCGATCCCGGAGCAGCCTACATCTGCCGCGTGCCGGGCGAACTGGGGACGATGATGGCCGCCGAGCTCCGGCGCCACGAACTGCCCTATGCCGTCGAGGTGGTGGGCGACCCGTGGGACGTCTTCGCCTCGGGCGAGTGCTACGGCGGGCTGCGCCCGCTGATCCGCCTGAGGGCCTGGTGGCAGCTGCGGCGGACGGTGCGCTTCGCCTCCGAGGCGCTCTACGTCACCGGCCGTACCCTTCAGCGCCGCTATCCCTCGTCGGGCCGCATGTTCGGCATCTCGGATGTCGATCTGCCGCCCGAGCGGATTGCCGCCGCTCCGGCCCGCTATCCGGTCGGACGTCCCGTGCGGCTGTTGTCGGTCGGGGCGCTTGACCGGATGTACAAGTCGCCCGACGTCGTGCTGCATGCCGTGGCGCTCGTCGGGGCCTCGGGGACGAGGTGTTCCCTGCGCTGGATCGGCGGCGGACAGCATCTGGCGGCGATGGAACGCTATGCCGCCCGACTGGGCATTGCCGACCGGGTCCGCTTCGAGGGGCAGCAGCCCGCCGACCGGGTGGCCGATGAGCTGCGCCGCGCCGACCTGTTCGTGCTGGCCTCGCGCACCGAGGGGTTGCCGCGGGCACTGATCGAGGCGATGGCCGCGGGGCTTCCCTGCATCGGCACGCGCGTGGGCGGCATTCCCGAACTGCTCGACGACGAGGCGCTCGTTGCACCGGGCGATGCCGAAGCGCTGGCCGCACGCATCCGCGCCTTCCTCGACGACGCCGGCCTGTTCGAACGGCAGGCGGCCCGCAACCTGCGCGAAGCGTCGATCTACGCAGCTCCGCGCCTGCAGCGGCTGCGCGACGGCTTCCTGCAGACCGTAGCGATGAACACGAGACATTGAAACGAGATATTATGGTTGTACTGCATCTGGTGAAGACGTCCGTCGGGGCCATGTGGGCCCTGCGGCTGATGCGCGAACTGGTCGCGCAGGGCATCGAGGTACATGTGGCCCTGCCCTGCGGCGGTCCGTGCGAAGCGTTGTACCGCGAGGCCGGGATCACGACGCACGACATCGACTTCTCGCTGCGCCACTGTGCGGCGAGCGCCCGGGCCCTGCGGCAGCTGGTGGGCCGGCTCCGTCCCGACATCATCCACAGCCATTTCGTCGTGACGACGCTCGTCATGCGTCTGGCCCTGCGCCGCGACCCTACTCCGCGGATCTTCGAGGTCCCCGGGCCGCTGCATCTCGAACACCTCCTCACGCGCCGCCTGGAGCTGCTCACGGCCCAGGCGTGCGACTACTGGATTCCGACCTGCCGCTGGTCCTACGAACGCTATCTCCGCAGCCGGGTCCCGCCCGAGCGGCTGCACCTCGGCTACTACGGGGGTGAGATCGCCCGCGAGCGGAGTGAGCGGGGCGTGCTGCGGCGCGAACTGGGACTCGGGCCCGACGACCTGCTGGTCGGCATGGTGGCCTACATGTATCCGCCCAAACGCCTGCTGGGGCAGCGTCGCGGCCTGAAGGGCCACGAGGACTTCATCGACGCGATGGCGCTGCTGTGCGCCCGCCATCCGAACCTGCACGGGGTCTGCATCGGAGGCGCATGGGGCGGGGCCGTGGAGTATGAACGCCGGATCCGCCGTTACGGGGCCGAACACTGCCCGCAGGTGACCTTCCTCGGGACGCGGCGTGACGTGGCGACGCTCTACCGGGACCTCGACTGCGCGGTCCACCCCTCGCACAGCGAGAACCTGGGCGGTGCGGGCGAGTCGCTGGCCCTGGGGGTTCCGACCGTGGCCACGACCGTGGGCGGGTTCCCCGATATCGTGATCGACGGCTGGACCGGGCTGCTCGTGCCTCCCAGGTCGCCGCGCGAACTGGCGGCGGCCATCGAACGGATGATCACCGACCGGGCCTATGCCGCACGGCTGGCGGCAGCGGGCAAGCGCTACGTCGAGCGGATGCTCGATGTGCGCGAGACGTCGGCCGATGTGGCCCGATTCTACGACGAAGTGCTGCGGCGCGAGGCCCACAGGCGCAAGGTAAAACAGGCACGCGGCCGCAGGGCGGCGGGTGCGGAAGGACGTTGATGCGATGTACCGCCGCTGGATCAAACGCCTCGCAGACCTGACGGCCGCCGTCCTCGGGCTCGTCTGCACGGCTCCCCTGCTGCTGGCGGCCGCCGGGGCGCTGGCCGTGGCCAACCGGGGTGCCGGGATCTTCTTCGTGCAGGAGCGGCCCGGGCTGCGGGGGAGGATCTTCCGCATCGTGAAGTTCCGGACGATGACCGATGCACGCGACGCTTCGGGGCGCCTGCTGCCCGATGCACAGCGCATTACCCCTCTCGGGCGCCTGCTGCGGGCCACTTCGATCGACGAGCTGCCGCAGCTCTGGAACGTGTTGCGGGGTGACATGTCGCTTGTCGGTCCCCGCCCGCTGCTGCCCGAGTACCTGCCCCGCTACTCGGCGCGGCAGGCCCGCCGTCACGAGGTGCGTCCCGGGATCACGGGCTGGGCGCAGTGTCACGGCCGCAACGCCACGTCGTGGGAGGTGCGGCTCGAACAGGATGTCTGGTATGTCGATCACCTGTCGGCGCGGCTTGACCTGCAGATCCTCCTGCTCACGGTCTGCAAGGTGCTGCGCCGCGAGGGAATCGGATCGGCGGACGGGGCGACCAAGGAACCGTTTGAAGGAACGGAAACGAACATGTAAAACAAGGAGATACGATGAACAGGGAACCGATGACAGAAACCATGCATGAAATCGCGATCTACGGAGCCGGAGGGCTGGGCCGCGAGATTTGCTGCCTGTTGCGGCGGATCAATGCCGCGACCGACCGCCCCCGGCGGTTCGTGGGCTTTTTCGACGACGGGCTGCCGTCCGGCAGCAGCAATGATTATGGACCCGTGCTGGGCGGAATGGAACGCCTGAACGACTGGGGGAAGCCCCTGGAGATCGTCGTTGCCGTCGGCAGTCCCGAGGCCCGGCGGCGGATCGTGGAAAGGATCCGCAACCCGCGGATCTCCTTCCCGAACCTCGTATCGCCCGACACCATCTTCCTCGACCGCGGCAGCCTCCGTATCGGTCGCGGCAACGTCTTCTGCTCCCGATGCCTGGTGAGCTGCCGCGTTGGGATCGGCGACTTCAACCTCTTCAACGGCTATGTCACCGTAGGGCATGACCTGCGCATGGGCGACTGCAACGTCGTGATGCCGTCGGTGAATCTTTCGGGCTGTGTAACTATCAGTGACGGATGCCTGTTCGGGGTCGGCTCGGTGGTCCTGCAGGGACTTTCGGTCGGCAGCGGCGTGCGGCTCGGGGCCGGCTCGGTGCTGATGCGCCGGGCGGTGGACGGAGCGCTCTATGTCGGGAATCCGGCAATTAAAATGAAGGTTTAACCAAAATATCGCAAAACTATGGAAATGAAGAAATTCATTAATGATTTCGCGCAGTTGTTCGACGATGTGGACAACGGCGTGTTCACTCCCGAGACGTGCTTTCACGAACTGGAGGAGTATTCGTCGCTCACGGCCCTGGGCATCATCGCCATGATCGACGAGGAGTATGGCGTGCAGCTGCGCGGCGACGACATCCGCGGAGCACAGACGATCGGAGCCTTGTATGACCTTGTGCAGAGCCGCCGATGAACGCCAATCCCTTTTCGCTGGCCGGGAAGCGGGTGCTCGTCACCGGGGCTTCGTCCGGCATCGGACGGGCTGCGGCGATCGAATGCGCCCGCGCCGGGGCCGAACTGCTCATTACCGGGCGTGACGAAGAGCGTCTGCTGGCGACGCTGCAGGCGCTCGACGGCGGGCCGCACCGGGCCGTTGCGGCCGATCTGATCCATCCCGAGGGGATCGAGCGCCTGGTGGACGAGGCCCGCGGGCTCGACGGCGTGGTCCACTCGGCAGGCATCGCCTGCAGCCGACCCTTCCCCTTCGTCGGCCGCAAGGTCCTCGACGGGGTGATGGAGATCAACTTCTACGCCCCGGCCGAACTGACGCGGCGGTTGCTGCGCGCTTCGGCCGTCGGGCGCGGTGCATCGCTGGTCTTTGTCTCGTCGGTGGCCGGACTCGGGTGCTCGGCTCCGGGCGAGTCGGCCTATGCCGCTTCGAAGGGGGCCGTGAGCGCCCTGGCGCGCGGTATGGCAATCGACCTTGCCCCGAAGGGCATCCGGGTGAACTGCGTCTGCCCGGGGGTGGTCGAGACGGCACTCTTCGATGCCGGGACCGTCACCTCCGAGCAACTCGAGGCCCGCAGGCGGGCCTACCCGCTGCGGCGCTTCGGACGTCCCGAGGAGATCGCCTGGGCGATCGTCTACCTGCTCTCGGACGCGAGTGCCTGGATGACCGGCACTGACCTGAAGATCGACGGCGGACTGACTCTCATTTAAATCCGAATGACTTATGGCTTTCATTACCTACAACCACGTCGGGATCCGCGCCATGGCGGCGTGTGTTCCCTCCCGAAGGGTCTCCAATGCGGATCTGGGCTACCTGTTTCCGCCCGAGGAGATCGACAAGATGATCCGCTCGGTGGGCATCCGCGAAAAGCGCTACGCCGACGATGGGGTCTGCGCCTCAGACCTTTGCTTCCAGGCCGCACGGCAGCTGATGACCGACAACGACATCGCCCCCGACTCGATCGACGTGCTGCTTTTCATGTCGCAGACGGCCGACTACCGGCTGCCGGCCACGGCGCCGCTGCTGCAGCATCGTCTGGGACTGGCCCAGACCACCGCGGCGATGGACCTCTCGCTCGGCTGCTCGGGCTATGTCTATGCCCTTTCGGCCGCCTATGCCTACGCCTCGCTGCCCGGGGTGAAGCGCGTGCTGCTGCTCGACGGCGAGACCTTCTCGAAGGTCGTATCGCCTTACGACAAGGTGAACGCCCCGCTCTACGGCGATGCCGGGACGGCGACGCTCATCGAACGCGGCGATGACTTCGAACCCAGCCACATCCTGCTGATGAGCGACGGCAGCGGCGAAGAGGCGGTGAAGATTCCCGCCGGCGGCTGCCGCCACCCCGCGGCCGCCCAGAACCCCAGTAGGGGAC
>OGPS01001492.1_pt1 | contig 17031 bp, 17 predicted proteins | sample 1552931 | NCBI WGS metagenome assembly OGPS01 (sample SAMEA2580252, study PRJEB22360) | human gut metagenome | biome: human gut; feature: human-associated habitat; material: faeces | place: Denmark | collected 2008/2010 | reverse complement strand
TAAGAATATTTCGTGATCTGAATACAGAAATTTTTTAATGACGGGGAATATGTTTTCTGTTGTAACCCCGATATTACCTTTTTGCATATAATGATATGTTAATAATTTTTTCCATCAACATTAATGCAAATAATGTGCCAAAGTATATTAAAAATAAAGGAGTAAGACAAATTGAAGTATTTGAGCCTTGCGCTTTGGTTGAATATCAACCCTGAGTCAAGCTCCATGGTGCATGGAATGCACCCGATAACTCCAACTTTGTCTTACTCCTCCTATTGTTGAAGTGATGGGCTCTTTAAGACAGCCGCATCCTTCCTAACCGATGGCCATGTCCTGCAAAATCTCACCCAAAGTGGGGTGGGTGTGGATGATGTCCTTCAGTCGGTCGATTGTGATGTCCATGTTCATCAGTGCCGAAATCTCTTGCACCAATTCAGCGGCATGGGCACCGTAGATGTGACAACCAATGATTTTGTTCTGTTCGTCAACAATCAGTTTCGCCATACCTTCAGGTTCTTCCATCGACAGGGCGCGGCCATTGGCACGGTAGTAGCCTTTTCGAACCGTATAATTTAGTTCTTCGGCCTTACATGCATCTTCGGTCTTGCCCACTGAAGCAGCCTCGGGAAGGGTGAACACGGCAGCAGGCATGATGTCGAAACGAATGTTGTCGCTCTTGCCAAGGATGTGGTTCACGGCTCTGAAACCTTGGAAAGTCGCAGCATGGGCAAGCATCTGACGGCCGTTTGTGTCGCCGATGGCATAAATACCGTTGATGGAAGTTTCCATGTTATCATCGACCAAAATGCCCTTTTTATCGTAGGCAATGCCCATGACGTCCAGATTTAGTGAATCCATGTTGGCCGCACGACCTGTTGCGATGAGGATGGTATCGGCCTCTACGGTCTGTTCTTTGCCTTTCCGCTCAAAGGTCACTTTGCCTTGATGAATGCTCTTCACACCAGCTTGCAGGTAGAATTCAATGCCTTTCTTCTCCATGCACTTGCGCAAACGCTTGGCAATGTCGCTGTCGAGCGTTGGCAAACATTCTTTCATGAACTCCACGACGGTCACCTTACTGCCGAAACTGGCGAATGCAGAAGCAAATTCCATCCCGATAACCCCAGCGCCTACGATGCACAGTTTCTCGGGAACGTGGTCGATATTCAACAGTTCTGTCGATGTTACAACATTCGATTCTCCTCCCTGTTGATACACCAATCCCTCGATGGGTGGCATCTTTGCGTGCGATCCAGTGGCGATGATGATGTGCTTTGCCTGGTATTCTTCACCGTTGGCAACCACCGTTTGGCTGTCCTTGAAAACGGCTTTGCCTCGCACCAACGTGATGTTGGGCTGTGATAGTAGGGTCTGCACACCCTCTCTCAGCTGCTGAATGGTCTGTTGCTTGCGTTCCATCACCAACTCAAATGCTGGTATGGTCTCTTTCGAGGCATCGTGCGCCAAACACTTTGTCGGTATGCAACCACTGTTGAGACATGTGCCACCGACCTCCAGCTCTTCAAAAATCAGAACTTGAAGGCCGTTCTTAGCGGCATAATCGGCAGCCCGGTAACCTCCGGGGCCACTGCCGATGATGATGAGATCAGTTGTTGTCATGGATGAGCTGTTGATAGGTGAGTATCGGATGTTTAGCCGCTTCCACATCATTCACACGCTTGACAGGCGTTTCGTGTGGTGCGCCCTTAACGATATCAGGGTTGGTCTTCGCTTCCTCAGCTATCTTGCGCATCACATCAATGAAACCATCAATGGTGTCTTTGCTTTCGCTTTCGGTTGGCTCTATCATCATTGCTTCGTGGAAAAGCAGTGGGAAATAGATGGTGGGAGCGTGGAAACCGTAATCTAACAGGCGTTTGGCAACGTCCATCGTGGTGACTCCCGTGCTCTTATCTTTCAATCCATCGAAAACAAACTCGTGCTTGCAGACCTTGTCAATAGGCAGTTCGTACACATCTTTCAAGCTATTCATGATGTAGTTAGCATTCAGTGTCGCGTATGGACCTACCTTCTTCACGTTTTCCCTACCTAGAGAGAGAATGTAAGTATAGGCTCTCAGGTAGGTTGCAAAATGTCCATGATAAGGATGAATGGTGATGGCTGTGCCTGTATGGCCTTTCACCTTGCAGTTGTTGGTGGGTAAAAAATCTACCAATTTCTCGCAAACGCCAACTGGACCCGAACCTGGTCCACCTCCACCATGGGGCGTAGAGAATGTTTTGTGCAGGTTAATGTGCATCACGTCGAAGCCCATGTCGCCTGGTCTACATTCGCCCAAAAGCGGATTGAGGTTGGCTCCGTCGTAATACATCAAACCACCACAGTCGTGGATGAGTTTGGTAATCTCGGGGATATGCACCTCGAATAGGCCGAGAGTGTTGGGGTTTGTCATCATCATGCCGGCGATGTCGTCACCCAAAAGGGTCTTGAGGTGCTCAACATCTACCAGTCCATCGGGTGTACTCTTCACCTCTACCACATCCAATCCGCATACGGCAGCTGAAGCTGGGTTGGTTCCATGAGCCGAGTCGGGTACGATGACCTTGGTTCTCTGATGGTCGTTACGACTCTCATGATAGGCCTTGATGATCATCAATCCCGTCAACTCACCATGTGCACCGGCACAAGGATTCAGCGTGAAGCGTGACAAACCTGTCAGCTCAGATAATGACTGTTGCAAGTTCTCATACACTTCCTCGGCACCTTTCACCGTCTCAGCCGGTTGAAGGGGATGCAGATTGGCGAAAGCAGGGTGTGCGGCAATTTCCTCGTTGATGGGTGGATTGTATTTCATCGTACACGATCCCAAAGGATAAAAACCATTATCAACGCCGAAATTGTTCCCGCTATGATTAGTGTAATGGCGCACCACGGTCATCTCATCACACTCCGGAAGCTCGGCATCGGCTGTCCTTTTCAGTTCGGCGGGTATTTCATGGTGGCCAAATTGATTCTTGGGCAGACTGTACCCACGTCGTCCTGGATGCGACAACTCAAATATCAGATTGCTATATAGTTTATGATTCATGACACAAGTTCTATTAGTTTGTCTATTTCATCCTTGGTTCTCTTCTCGGTGACAGCCAGCATGAGCATGTCGTCTCCAACCTGTACGCCTCCGAAGATGCCGTTGTCTATCAGTCGTTGTTGCAGTTGTTTGATGTCACCATCATACCGTACGCAGAATTCATTGAAGAAAGGCTGGTTGAAAGCCAATGAGAAATGGCCTGTCTTCACCAGCTTTTCGCACAGATAGTGCGCACCGTCGTACGACAATTGGGCTACTTCTTTCAGACCTTCCTTGCCCATCAGTGACAGGTAAATGGTCACCCAAAGAGCCATCAGCGACTGATTGGAACAGATGTTCGATGTGGCTTTCTCCCTTCTGATATGTTGTTCGCGGGCTTGAAGGGTCAAAACAAACACGCGTTGGCCATCCTCATCAACGGTCTTGCCGACGATTCGTCCCGGCATCTTGCGCATCATTTTCGTGGTACAGCACATGTAACCCACATAAGGACCGCCCCAACTCATCGGGATGCCCAATGATTGACCTTCGCCAACGGCGATGTCTGCTCCTAATTCAGCAGGTGTCTTCAACAAAGCGAGGTCTGCCGGATTGCTGTTCATGATGAACAATGCTTTCTGCTCATGACACAGGTCGGCCACCCCAGTGTAATCTTCTACAATGCCATAGTAGTTGGGATACTGAACCACAACGCCTGCCACGCCGCCTTCTGACAGCTTCTGTTGCAGTTGTTGTTGGTCGGTAACACCCTCTTTCTGCGGAATTAGGTCAATTTCTATGTTCTGATAGTGAGCATAAGTCTTGACAACGGCCAGGATTTTAGGATCCACCGTCTCAGAAATCAACACTCTGTAGGCTTTCTTGTTGTTGGCCTTTGCCATCAAGACAGCCTCGGCTGTGGCTGTAGCACCATCGTACATGGAGGCGTTAGACACTTCCATACCGGTGAGTTCGGCCATCATACTTTGAAACTCGAAGATGTAATGTAGGGTGCCTTGTGAAATCTCGGCTTGATAAGGTGTGTAACTGGTCAGAAATTCAGACCGTTCTACCAGATAAGGCACTGCCGAAGGATAGTATCTATCGTACACGCCGGCGCCGGCAAAGCAGGTCAGTTGCTTGTTTTTGGCCCCCAGCTCGTTGAAGAACTGACGAATCTCAAGTTCGCTTTTTGCTTCCGGCAGCTTGTATTCTCCCTTGAACCGCACTTCTTCCGGAATCTCTTGATAAAGATCATCGAGCGACTTGACGCCAATCTTCTCCAACATCTGAGCTACATCCTCTTCCGTATGTGGAAAAAACTTGTAAGTCATTGTATTTATTTGTTACAGAATTCTTCGTATTTCTTGGCATCCATCAGGTTGTCCAGCTCGCTGGTATCCGACAGTTCTACCTTAATAATCCATGCACCGAAAGCATCTTGGTTAATCAACTCTGGTGTGTCTTCCAAAGCCTCATTCACCTCTACAACCTTTCCACTCACGGGAGTACTGAGGTCGCTGGCAGCCTTTACGCTCTCAACGGCACCAAAATCGTCGCCTGCTTCTATCTCGTCGTCAACGTCTGGCAGGTCCACATAAACGATGTTGCCTAATGCCTGTTGTGCATAATCGGTAATACCGATGCTGGCGATGTTACCTTCTACTTTTACAAACTCATGTGACTCGCTATAATAGAGTCCTTCAATCACTTTTGCCATAATATGTTATATTAATTAATGTTATACTTGATAGTTGCTTCACTGTGTTCTCCGTTCATTCCCTCATCGTTGAGAAAAGCTATTTGGGAAACGGTGACTGGCTTCCATACTCTTCGGACTTGTCCTGTTGATGGAAACCACCGCTGGGAGAAACCCACAGCTAAGTTAGTCTTTCTTATAATGTTTGTCGTAGAATCTCTTCTTCACGACCACACACTTAAATGTCTTTTTGCGAATCTGGATTTCCAGTTCGGTACCTAATTTCGCATCTTCCTTGTTCACCAGAGCGAAGGCCACACTCTTGTCCACGCTGATGGCATGGTAGCCAGTGGTTATCACACCGACCTGCTGTCCGTCCCTCAGAACGGCATAACCATGACGAGGGATGGCCTTTTCTTGCAGCTCCAGACCGATTACTCTTTGCTTGACGCCTTCTTCTTTCTGCTTCACAATGGCCTCTTTGCCGATGAATTCTTCCTTGTCCAGTTTGCAGAACATGCTCAAACCAGCCATAACAGGCGAAATCTCTGCAGACAGTTCGTTGCCGTAAAGTGGCAATCCTACTTCGAAGCGCAGGGTGTCACGACAGCCAAGGCCACAGGGTACGCACCGCTTGCTCGCCATCAAGGCATCCCATGTATTAATAATGTACGCGTGAGAGCCGTAGATTTCAAATCCGTCCTCGCCCGTGTAGCCCGTACGACTGATGATGACATTCTCGCCATCAACGTCTACTGTCTTCGCTGTATAGAACTGAAGATCCGTGCAATCCAGGTGCAACACCTCTTTCATCACGGCTTCTGCCTCGGGTCCTTGCACGGCCAGCTGTGCATAATAGTCAGAGCAGTGGTCAATGGTTACATCAAAACCCTCGGCGTTTTCGCGCATCCAGGCCACATCCTTATCGATGTTGGCAGCGTTGAAGACGAGGAAAAACTCGTTTTCACCCATCTTGTAAACCAACAGGTCGTCCACCGTTCCACCGTCAGGGTAGAGCATCATGCCGTAAAATACCTGATTGATAGGCGCACCTGCCACATCGTTGGTGAAGATGTGGTTGACATATCGTTCGGCATCTGCGCCTGTTATGTAAGCCTCGCCCATGTGTGATACGTCAAAAACGCCACAATGTTGGCGTACCGCTTGATGTTCTTCGATGATGGACGAGTACAGAATGGGCATCTCAAATCCTGCAAAGGGTTGCATCTGCGCACCCAATGCCACGTGTTTGTCGTACAAACAAGTTTTTTTATTTTCCATGTTTTTGATGTTTAAGTGTAGATTTTTCGTATTTGTTTTCATTTTTTAGTAGTCTGTAGTTGGTGTCAAGTTAGGATGGTTGCAAGGCGGTTTTCATTCAGCCAATATCAAATCAACCAACTGTTGCTTCTTCAGATTTCTGATGATGTCGTCCAAACGGTCGGGCAGGGCGTTCGCGATAGCCTGTGCGTTGTAAGGTACATGGCGCAACTTCTTAAGAATGCCATTGTCCAGGTCGCCCGTCAGGAAGTAGTCGCCCATGATGTTGGCCTCTTTGATGACATTGTTTTTCAGTTCAAGTCGCACCTCCAATTCGCCAACGCCTTCAATCCGTTTTTTGTGAACGATGGAGTAACGGGGATTGTTGCCGTATGTAAAATCGTCCGACAGGTAGTCTTGTTCAATCTCTTCGATACCCTTCACGTCATCGGCTGTCAGGGTGATTGTCGATGAGCAGAGGTGTTGACGTGCAAAACGTTTGACCTCTTCGAGGGTAAGCGTGGTGTGATCCTTGAGCAGAGCGATGTGCTGGCGAATGCTCTGCACCCCTTTGCTGATGAACTTCTGTTGACTTGGCGTGATACTTGCCACCATATTCTGAAGATTGGTGTCGTAGAGCATGGTGCCATGAACGATGCTTCGCCCCGGTACATGGTAGAATGCGTTGCCTGACACCTTTTTATCGCCAATGAGAATGTCGTTTCGTCCACCCGAATGGGCATCTACCCCCATGGCCTGAAGCATGTCTACCACGCGCTTGATGTATTGGCAGAATACCATGTTCACCTGGTCGTCGTGTGTGATGCAGGAGAACAGAATGCAGCCCTCGTCAACGTAGATGCAGCCACCTCCGCTTTTTCGCCTGATGAGGTGGATGCCTTTTTCCTGGCAATACTCGGTGTTTACTTCGTTGTCGATGAGTTGGTTACGTCCAAACATCACCGTTGGCGGCACTTGCCACATGAAGAAACAATCCTCCGTACTGTCGACATGTCGTGCAATATATTCTTCCATCGCCAGGTAGAAGCTGGTGAGTCTGCTAGGTTCTGATACTTCGACGTAGACCATTTGATTGTTTAGGTTTAAAGTTATCTGCATGCAAATATAATGAATTCTTGCAGATTAATTCAAGAAAATTCAATAAAAGTTTTTTCAATTTATCCAACCAGCATGTTCAAAATTAATCATTAACCTAAAAGATTGCATTTTTTTGTGAGGAAAAGTACGGATGCTCCCTTGATATTATGTGTACTCTATTCTTAATTTGATAACCACATTTGCTGGTGTTGCGCACGAATTTTAGATTGCAGTGCACTGTGTTTTCGTGCTCTAAGCGCAAACATAAAGTGGAAATGTGATGAGGAATTTTCTTGACAAAGGTCGCTTCAATGCTTGGCGTATTTACAAACAACCTCGCCCTTGCTTTCAAATACGACAAAGATGAACGATGTTTACAAGTGAAAGATAATCAATACGTTGCAGTTATTTGTAAAAGTTTTGCTCTATCTTTCAATGTTTTTTGAAGCCAAAAGCTATGCTATAAGCGTGTAATATGTATGCCTTTGGCGGGGTATTGCATGGTAATTGTTGCGTAAAAGTATGGTTCTTGTAGAAAAAATCAAGCGTTTTTGCGTACAACATCGTTATTTCAACCAATGTCATTGCTCGTTTGTCCCTTGCTTGCCTATTGATTTTTTCCAGAATAGAAATTTTGGATGGCCATTTTAGAGGCCTTTTTTGATGAAAATAACAGACAAATTTAGTGGAAATGGTTCAGCGCAATCGTAGGGATGTGGGGTTTGTGCGTTCCTACGATTGCGCTGGCATACAAAAGGCGTTGGTTTGTCATTTACGATTCGTCAATCATCTCTCGGTATATGCGTGCGGTGAGGGGCGTGGCTCTTACGACAGCTTGCGCAAGATGGCCGTCATGGCTTATCCTAAATGTTGGCGATGGACATGATGTTGGCGAACACGCCTGCGGCTGTCACGTCGGCACCAGCTCCATAGCCTTGTATCTGCATGGGGTAGTCTTTGTAACGCTCGGTGGTGAGCAGCACGATGTTGTTACTGCCCTCGAGGTTGTAGAACGGATGCTGCCGGTCAACGGCTTGCAGAGCCACTTGCATGTGTCCATGCTCCATGGAGGCCACGAATCGCCATCTCTGGCCTTGTTCTTCCAGTCGCTTTCGGCGCACATCAAAGTCGGCATCCAAGAGGGGTAAGCGTTTCCAGAAGTCGTCCAGACTGCCTTCAAAATAGTCGGCTGGCACAAACAGATGCTTCTCCACGTCATTTTGTTCAGCCTTGTAGCCGGCTTCTCGCGTCAGGATTACCAGTTTTCGGATAACATCCTTGCCGCTCAAGTCGATGCGTGGGTCGGGTTCGCTGTAGCCTTCAGTCTGCGCGCGGCGTACGGTTGCTGAGAACGGAACGTCGGCGGAAAGTTCGTTGAAGATAAAATTGAGGGTGCCACTCAGCACGGCTTCAATCTTCAAGATTTTGTCTCCCGAGTTGCGCAGGTCGTTGATGGTGCCGATGATGGGCAGTCCGGCGCCGACGTTGGTTTCGTATCTGAACTTCACGCCCCGCATCACGGCTGTTTGTTTCAGAGCCAAGTATTCGTTGTAAGGTGAGGATGCGGCTATTTTGTTGGCTGCCACCACGCTGATGTTATGTTCGAGAAAGGTTTGATAGAGTGCGGCAATCTCTTCACTGGCGGTGCAATCGACGAACACAGAGTTGAAAATATTCATGTTGAGGATATGGTCGCGCAGGGCAGAGGGCGAGCTGAGGTCAGATTCTTTCAACGCTTCCCTGTAATTGTTCAGGTCAATGCCGTCACGGTTGTAAATGGCATGTTTTGACGAAGCGATGCCTACGACGTTGAGTTTGAGCTGCGAATGGCGTTTCAGCTCTTCGTATTGCGTTCGAATCTGTTCGATGAGCTTGCCGCCAACGGTACCTATTCCGCAGATAAACAGGTTCAGTACCTTGTATTCTGATAGGAAAAACGAGTCGTGCAGCACGTTCAGCGCCTTGCGAAGGTATGGAGCCTCGATGACTACCGATATGTTGGTTTCGCTGGATCCCTGTGCGAAGGCAATCACACTGATGCCCGATCGGCCGAGCGTCTCAAAGAGTTTGGCGGCTATTCCCGGCAGGTGTCTCATGTTTTCGCCCACGATGGCGATGGTAGCCAAGCCTTTCTGTGCTTCCATGGAGAACATGGCACCGGTCTGAATCTCCTTGGCAAACTCTTCGTTGAGCACCTTGACAGCTTCTTCGGCATCCTTTTCCTGTACGCCAATGCTGGTAGAATTTTCGGAAGAAGCCTGACTGACCAGGAACACGGAGATGCCCTTGTCGGCCAGGGCCGTGAAAATGCGTCGGTTTACACCAATCACACCCACCATGGAGAGGCCGCTCACATTGATGAGTGCCGTGCCTTTGATGCTGGATATACCCTTGATGGGCTTGCCATCGTTGGCTATTTGGGCTTTGATAATGGTGCCTTCGCCGTCTGGGTCGAAGGTGTTTTTCACCTTGATGGGGATGTTCTTGACGCACACGGGGTAGATGGTTGGTGGATAAACCACTTTGGCGCCGAAGTTACACAGCTCCATAGCCTCGATGTAGCTCAGTTCGTTGATGGTGTAAGCGGTCTTAATCACCTTCGGATCGGCCGTCATAAAGCCGTTGACATCAGTCCATATCTCCAATATCTCCGCGTTTAGCGCTGCGGCGATGATAGATGCCGTGTAGTCTGACCCACCTCGTCCGAGGTTGGTGATTTCGTTGGTATTCTTGTCTTGACTGATGAAACCCGGCACGAGAGAGATGCGGGGGAGGGTGGCAAACGTGTGTTTAACCAGTTTGTAGGTGAGCTGGCTGTCCAGTGTGTGCTTGTCATGCTTGCGTTCGGTCTTGATAAATTCGCGGGCATCGTACCATTTAGCGCCTTTGATGAACGTGGCGACGATTTTCGAACTCAATCGTTCGCCATAGCTCACGATGGCATCTTGCGTCTTCCGACTTAAATCATGAATGAGATAAACGCCGAAGTAAATGGATCGTAGTTGTTCAAAAAGAGCGTCAACGGTATAGAACAACTCTTCTCTCCGCGCATTGTCTGTGATGATGGTGTCAATGAGTTTGTGGTGCCTGTCTACCATCTCGCTGAACTGTTGTTTCCATTCGTCATCACCTTGCAAGGCCTGTTGGGCAGTTGACAGCAATTGATCGGTGATGCCTCCCAAGGCACTGACTACCACAATCACTGGTTGCTGCTTGGCAGTTTGTTCTACAATTCTCTTCAAAGAGCGGATGCTCTTGACGGAACCAACGGATGTTCCGCCGAATTTCAATACTTTCATTTTACTGTTTTTTAATGTTTTATGCCACCCGACAAAAGTGGTTTTGATGATTTGTTGATTTCGCTTCTCAGCATTACGAACAGAAACGTGGGCGTTATCCAGCCTACAACGATGGTGAACGCATTGGGTTTCATGCCTCATCATGCTGCGAAGTCGATATTTGGTGACAAAAGTACGAAAAAACTTTGAATGGCTTATCATACAACATTGATTTCCCTTCGATGGGCATGAACTTTGAAAAGAGTTGGTTTTAATCTGAAAAATACTTGGGTAGCTGGAAAAAAAATACTTATTTTGCAAAGAGATAAGGTGTTTTGTGACATCCTTTTTTGTCGAAAATCTACAAAATTTCTTCATTCATGATCAAAGAATTTCAAATCAGACTTCTTCCTCAGCATGCTCATTCCGAGCAGACTATCATTGAATATCTGGCCAAGGAAAAGGGAATGGATGCCCGAACGGTGAAGCATGTGCGGGTGTTGAAACGGTCTGTTGACGCACGGCAGCGAACGGTGTATGTGAATCTTAGTTTGAGAGTGTACATCAATGAGTTGCCACAGGATGAGGAATTCATCAGGACAGTTTATCCGGATGTGTCCCAAAAGCCTCGTGTCATCGTGGTGGGAGCTGGTCCGGCGGGACTTTTCGCCGCACTTCGTTTGATTGAAGAGGGCTTCAAACCCGTGGTCATCGAGCGGGGGAAGAATGTCAGGGAGCGCAAGAAAGACCTTGCCATGATTACCAAGACGCAGAAGGTGGATGCTGAAAGCAACTATTGTTTTGGTGAAGGTGGCGCCGGTGCGTATTCGGATGGCAAACTGTATACCCGCTCGAAGAAGCGTGGTTCGGTTGAGAAAATTCTCAATGTGTTTTGCCAACATGGTGCTTCAACCTCGATCTTGGCCGACGCACATCCGCATATCGGTACGGACAAGTTGCCGAAGGTCATCGAAAACATGCGAAATACCATCATCAACAGTGGTGGAGAGGTGCATTTTGAAACCAAGATGACGGCTTTCTTGCTGTCTGCCGAGGGGGATGAGGTGCTGGGCGTTGAAGCCGTGCGATTGTCTTCGGGGCAGGAAGTTACGTTCAAAGGGCCGGTCATCTTGGCCACCGGACACAGTGCGCGTGACGTATATCGATATTTGAGTGGTGCCAAAATAGAAATCGAACCGAAAGGATTGGCGGTTGGAGTGCGCTTGGAACATCCTTCAATGTTGATCGATCAGATACAATATCATGATAAGCGGGGTCGGGGAAAATATCTTCCGGCGGCCGAATATTCATTTGTCAGTCAGGTGGAAGGACGTGGCGTTTACTCGTTCTGCATGTGTCCGGGTGGCTTTGTCATCCCTTCTGCCACGGGTCCGAGGCAAATAGTGGTGAATGGAATGAGTCCCAGTAACCGCGGAACGAAGTGGTCGAATGCGGGCATGGTGGTGGAATTGCATCCTGAAGACGTTCGCCAGGCAGGCATGTTGATGCCCAGTGATGATGAAAAGCTGAATGATGATTTGGTGATGATGCAGTTGCAGGAACAATTGGAATACACTTGTTGGTTGCAGGGAAATAGGCAACAAACTGCTCCGGCGCAGCGAATGGCTGACTTTGTGAACAGCAAATTGTCATACGACTTATCGGCATCCAGTTATGCTCCCGGCTTAATGAGCAGTCCACTTCACTTTTGGATGCCGCCATTTATCGCCCATCGTTTGCAAGAAGGCTTCAAGAAGTTTGGACAGATGAGCCGTGGTTTCCTGACCAATGAAGCTGTCGTGATAGCCGTTGAGACGCGAACGTCGTCGCCCGTGCGTATTCTCCGCGACCGCGAAACGCTGCAACATGTTCGCGTTCGTGGCCTCTTTCCTTGTGGAGAGGGCGCTGGCTATGCAGGTGGAATCGTCTCTGCCGGTATTGATGGTGAGCGATGTGCCGAGCGATGCGCTGCGTTTCTGTCTAAATGACAAACGTGTTGATAAATTTTGTGGGGACAAAATAAGAAACGGACGTGCCGCCAGATGGACACGTCCGTTTGATATATAGATAATCAAGTGTATGATTTCTCGTTTCAGCGCATGGTTATCTGTTGATAAACTTCTTGCCATTTTGTATAACAACACCCTTATATGTCTTGTCAACACGCTGGCCAGCCAAGTTGTACATCGGTGCATTTTCGTTGAGGGTCTTGCTCTCTGCATTTAAGTTGTCAATCCCAGTCGTTGTGTCGATGCTGATAATCGTAATCTGATAATTGCCATTAAACATGCTGACAATACCTTTGACGGTTTTGTTATTAGCCCCTTCCAGCGTTGACAGATCATTATAGGCGTCTAAGTGGAAGCCGTTGTACAATTGAATCTTTTGATCTCCGACGTGGGCATAGTAGTTGGTGTGCGTCCCCGATTGTTCGCTCTGTATGGTTACTCCTTCCACTTGTACCAAGTCAGAGAGGTTCTCGCCCGCCTTGTCGGGGGTGATGCCCTTTGGTTTTGCTGGTGTACCATTGGTGATGGTCAACCCGTCAGCGTTGGTTTTATCGGTATTCACACCTTCGGGCAGTCCTTTAAAGTCTTTTAGTTCCAAGGTTACTTCACCGTTCACCATCTGGTTTTCTTTGAGGGTTAGTCCGCTATTGTACAACAGCAGGGCACCTGTAGCATCGCGGATGTAAGTGCTGGTGTTGCCTTTGTTACTGGTCCATGTGTAGAGTACCTGTGCATTATTCAATTTTAATTGAGCGGTAGTACCGTCAGATAACGCCTTAAAAGCTGCAATGTTATCTACTGTTTGTACTTCAGGGGTAGGAGTAACAGCTCCACCTTCTAAGGTAACGACTACTTTATAGGCACGTACTTGTTTCGTAGTCTTAAAAGTGATAGAGGTAGCCTTACCTGTCCATGTAGCTGTTTCTTTAGTAATTACCAGGCCTTCTTGTGTAGCAAAGTTGGATGCTGCATGTCTTTTATCGCCTGAGCAGGTCATCTCGACTTTTACAATGTTTTTGTCAGTAGCAGATAGGGTTACGCTTGAATTGGAATAGAAACGGTATTCTGCTTTCTTTGTCTTGTAATGAACGGCTGCAAGTGCAGCATTTGTGCACGAAAGAGTGACACCGTCTTTGCTTACTTGGTCAGGTTTTCCATCTCCTGTTTGTGTTCCTTTGTCTACATTGGCGTCAAATGTCACTTGTGCAAAGGTGATGCTGCTTATCAAAGCGAGCAAACTCATTACTGAAATGCGTAAAATTTTGTTCATACTCAATAATTTCTAAAGTTAGTTTATAAGTTATTTAGTTGGAGCAAAGTTACAAAATATACTCGATATTGATGTTTTTCTATATATTAATTTTTTGTGACAACACGTCTTTTTAATAGTTTAAATGACTGCTGCTTTCAGTTTATTGTTGACTGATTGTTAAATATTGAACTTTTTAGGGGTAAAATTTGTTATTGTCAATCTTAAACATTATATTTGTCACAGTTTTTAGATTTCATGATTTATGAAATCGTCCCTCGAGGTTGGTAGCATCCTGCACCAACCTCTTTTTTTTTGCTTCTGTGTCGCATCAATGTGTCAAATAGGCTGTTCCAAATGTTGACTACTCGTGGGAACATGGAATTCGTTTGTTATACAGATCAATCATTGTGGTTCAAAAAAAGAGGGGGTATCACTGTTTTGATACTCCCTCCTCTATGTGTATGTATACTATAAAAGTAGTCTTTGCTTATTTCTTAGCCTCTTCCATGACGCCCTCAATGTACAGACGGGTCATCTCTGGCTCCCCATTGGTGCGTACCGTGATGGTCTTTTTGAAGTGTCCAGGGAATCTACCTTTGCCGTTGTACGTTACTTTTATCTCACCTTTCTTTCCTGGTTGAACAGGAGTTTTGGTGTAAGCTGGCACAGTGCAACCACAGCTTGCCACAGCTTGATTGACGATAAGCGGGGCGTTACCCACGTTAGTGAAGGTAAAAACGCACTTCTGCTCAGGTGTGCTTTCATTGAATTTGCCAAAGTCGTGAGTGATTTTGTCAAACTTGATTTGTGCTTTTTGTTGTGCGTTTACTATGGTAAAACAAGCAAACAGCATCATGGATAACATGATCAGTTTTTTCATTTTCTAGTCCTTTCTTTTTTATTCGGTTTGGGCAAAGGTATAAATAAATTAATGAGATTCCAATGAATATTAAGAAATATTATACTATCAATGCTCTCCGGGTGCTATTTTATATTATAATGTGGAATGAAATATGTTTCGTAGATAATTTTAACTTATGCGAATACTGGTACATGGTCACCAGTGAAACGAGAAGAACTTCCACGGCCAAAAATCAAAAAAGAACTGGTTGAAGTGGTAATGTGTGTGCAAACAGTTCAAAAATAGTTAATAATGTGAAGATAATCAAGACGAATTGCATATCTTTGCAGTGTATGATTGAAATAAAACTTGAAGAAAACGTTCTGCAAAAAGCAGCTGAAGAAGGGATGGATGTATTTCTTCAGGCGATTGTGGATACGATTTATGATGCGATAGGCGGAGAACTGACGGCCGACTCGATGCAACAACTAAACTCGGATCAAATTACGCTGTTGGCTTATCACATCCTTCATCAGGAAGTGATGGACGGTGGATTCGTACAGCTCATTCATAACGGTTATGGTCCCTTTATCTTCAGAAACCCTTTTGACAAGGCTCTGAAAAGCTGGGACATCCACGATTTGTCTAAGATGATAGGGAAATGTCATAAGCTCTATCGTAAATATGCTGCCGAATTGGAACAAGATTGTTCTGACGACGAGTTTATGGCGTTGTTTGAGAAATATCCAGCCTTTGACGATTTTGACGATGAATTCGTTGAAAATGAAGAGCGTTGGACGGAAAATATTGCACGTTATGTGGATGAACACATCGGGCAATTTGTAAAGATTGTGTAAGAATGAATAAGGAAGAACTCGCACTAAGAAAAAAGAGTCCCATACAGATTAGGAACAAAAAAGCGTCATTTGAGTATTTTTTCATTGATACTTATACCGCCGGCATCGTGCTCACGGGTACGGAAATCAAGTCCATTCGCCTGGGTAAGGCCTCTTTGGTTGATGCCTTCTGCTACATTTATCATGGCGAAATTTGGATTAAAGGGATGAACATCAGTCCGTATTTCTATGGCTCTTACTCGAACCCAGAAGCCAAGCGTGACCGCAAGCTGTTGCTGACGAAACGTGAAATCAGAAAGTTGGAAGCCGACATCAAGGTAGCTGGTCATACCATCGTTCCCACCTTGGTGTTCATCGATGCGCATGGAAGAGCCAAGGTGGACATCGCTTTGGCTAAGGGAAAGAAGGAATACGACAAACGACAAACGCTGAAGGAAAAAGAAGACAGGCGAGAAATGGATAGGGCCGTCAAAAACTTTTAGATGTAGCGACGAAAGATGCAATGTGGTGTCATTGTTGTTTACGTTGCAGATGACCGGTCAAGGTGGTGACTGACTTTCATGATGAAATATACTCACGAGTAATCTTTAGGATTAGATAGGTGAAATATCGGTTGACTGAGTATGGCTATCATCAACCTTTCTGTGCAGATTCAAAAACGAAGTGCAAAACTTGTAGGCTGACTCTACCCCGGAGACTTTTGTTGTTTTTATTCCAAACTATTTGTAAAATCAAAAAATAGTGTTTATATTTGCGATACCATACAAGAATATATAGCGATATATTCAGATGATACTCAACACTTTTCTCTAATGACTAAAACCTTAAGGCGTATGAAACACTTTATTCTAACCGTGATATTGGTATGCATAATCGCATGCAAGTGCTGGCGTATATCAATTTAACTTATGGAATTTTAAATAAAAGATAATATGAAACGCAAATTGTCCCTCCTTTTTTTTCTCTACATTTTTTTATTTTCTTCTTTTACATGTAAGAGTGAATGTGAAATGCAAAAAAACAGAGAATTATTAAAAGATTATTTTTTGTGTTGTTGTATGAATTATGGTTTTAAAACTACTGACTTAGTCCGCATTGACCGTTCTAAAACAGTTTATTTTGATGTGTTAAATTATACTTTGCCAGCATTACAAAAAGTTGATAGTTTAGCAAAAAGCTTCATTTCAACTATAGAAATTTTTATAAAAACAACAATTTAAGATGGACACCCTGGTAGCACATTTTTAATAGGAGGCGATGAACATGGTTTCATGTATGATTCCACAGATGATCGCCCTGATATTTGTCCAATTTGTAAAAATAGGATAAAAGATGTTCCTAATCCTAATTATAAATTGAAAAGCCGTCGTAATATGGTAACGACGTATGACCATTATACGATTGTTTCTGAGCAGTTTCGGGAGTTTTGTCTCTGTAACGAATATGCCAATATTCATTTTACTGAACTGATCAAGTGTAAAGGATATTATATACTTGATGTGGGAAATGTTTGTTATTTAGATGAAGAGAGAGGTCATACACAATTTATTCGCCACCGCAATTGTTGTGGTAGTTATGACGAAGTAATAAGTCCTTCTATGTATCTCTCAATAGAAAACAACTTTCTATCAAACGATTTTATTTGTAGAAGTTACTATAGTTACGGCTCATTCTATTACAAATTATATAAAATAATCATAGGGGTTGAA
>OGPS01001468.1_pt1 | contig 17266 bp, 25 predicted proteins | sample 1552931 | NCBI WGS metagenome assembly OGPS01 (sample SAMEA2580252, study PRJEB22360) | human gut metagenome | biome: human gut; feature: human-associated habitat; material: faeces | place: Denmark | collected 2008/2010 | reverse complement strand
AATAATGGAAATTCCCTTTTCATTCTTCGTCCTCCTCGTTTTCCTCGTCGTCATCGACTTTAATAAGCCGTTCAAGATCTTCGCTCATATACCCTTTATACGCCCTTATGGCTTCCAATTCCGAGTCGCTGAGGTCGTCTATATACTCTATCTCGATAGTATAATATCTGTCATAATCACCATCGAAGTCTATCTCTCCTGTTCTTCCGTTCTCGTCGTCCTCACTAACGACAGTGCCCACTTCGTCTGCAATATAGGGTTTGCAGAACCTCCCATGCTCGTCCCTGTCTTTCGTGAACAAGCGATCTGACAACATGCTACACACATCTGAGAATGTTTCTTCTCCAACAAATTCAACATGACCGGGGTTATAGAATCTGCCACCTCGGCAAACATGAAATGATAATACCATTGTTCTTTTTGTTTCCATATATAAGTAATTTTTATTTATAATCATCTAGCCCATACAGGGGTATAACAATCTTCAAGATTTATGTTATTCTCGATCGCCGCACAGGCAAGTATCCATGCTTGCTTACTCGACATGTTGGCAATCTTGAAACTCGGATAGGTGCATTTTTCATCAATCGTCTTTGCCACATTGGAGGCAAAAACATTCAGGTTGATTATCCGGGACAAGAACCGATAGAACGGATTGAAGTGCATCTCATACGAATTGTTATTATTCCATCTTTCATAATTGGCAATCTTATGCAACATGTTGGCTAACTCTTGTGCTTTTCTGTATTGTTCTGTACCTTTCTGTAACATGGCTTTATCTTTTTATGTTATCGTTTCGTTTTTTGATTACACTACAAAGATATGTCTTTTTATTGTATATACAAAAAAACGAAATAAAAAATAGCGCCACAATTAACAATATTTTACAATGTACTACACCTTCGGCAGACAGGCACAAAAAAAGCACCGAAAAAACATATTTCTTCGGTGCTTTTTATTGCTCAGTCTTTTGGCTATCTCACCAAAAATCACTAACTTTAAATAATAAAGAATATATCATATTTGGTTTTTAACGCTGTTTCAATACCATTAAAACGACGTTATATTATACAGCCGGAATCGTGGGCGTGGCACGCTTATATAGCATTATATCCGTATACGTGGCGTTGTAGTTCACATGGGCATTAAATTCGGTTTTTATACAGTCTTCGAAGGGGTTGCCCAAAGTCCGATTCCTGCCCATCCAATCGCAGAGCTCCAAGATAGACGACTTGTTGGAGGTGAAGTAGACGAACGAATGGTCGGCGAGAACCGTCAGCACATCGAGATAGTCGGAGAGCCGCCAGTACATCGTATAGGTCCCCACCTCGGTGGAGAGATAGGGCGGGTCGACCAGAAACACCGCACCGGGCGTATACTTGTACTCATTGAACACCTCCCGATAGTCCCGAGAGGTGATTTCCAGTCCTTCTAAATAGTCGAGACATTCCGGATAATCGTTTTTGCGGATATTGTTATAGAGGGTGTCTTTCCGCATCTCAGAGACGCTCAGCTTATACTTCATCGAAAACATAATCGAGGCAGAGAGCGTGATGAAATCCACGTACCCGTTTTCGCGCTCTTCCCGCTGAATGCGGTCGAATATGCGCTCCCGAATGTCTCCGGTGATCGCCTTGTGCCGAGGAACGGTATTGCCCACGATTTCCCGAATATCGGCGATCAATCGATTGGTGCGCGGTATGTTTTCGAGTCGACGGCGGTAATTGTCGAAATCGTTGTACACCACAGTGGCATTCGGCTTGCACCGCTTGGCGATATGGGAGAGCAGGCCGGAGCCTCCGAATAGGTCGATGAAGGTGGCGTCGTCGGGAAACTGTTTCAGAACTTTTATAAACTCGCGCACGAACATGCGCTTCTGCCCTACGAATGGGAGCGGGGCCGATAAATACATTTTCTTTTTCATACGTTTAACTCGAATTTGACATTTTCGTTCCCGGCGAGCAAATCCCGTGTACGGGCGATATTATTGTCGTAGATGTGCACGTTGCCGAGGTTGAGGGTGACAGATTGCAGGGGCAAATCGATTTGCCGGGACATCAGGTACAAGTGATATATGTCGGCCGGAAGTCCGAGGTTGGCGTCGGAACTGCGCTGGTAGGCTGACAGCACCAGCTCGCCGCCGTCGATTTGAAATTGTACGAGACTGAGGCACGGGGCTTGATTGGTCTCCGCGTCGGTGGATCCGAGGAACAGCACATAGTTTTTACTGCTGCGCTTTTCCCGGTTGATTTTGGCGATGAGCGGCGGCAGCTTCTCGAAGTAGGAGGGGTAACTGTTCACCAGCGTATGGCCGCAGTAATCCCACCAACTGATACCCGCCTCCCGGTATTTCTCCACACTACGCTCACCGTTCATAAAGAGCCGCAGTTCGTCCCTGAGCTTGCGCCGGGCGATATTATGCCCCTCGAAGATGTCGAGCAGGTCGGCCGGTGTCATCGAGAGCGACTCGTTGAGCAGGTAGCGGCTCGTGCCTTTCTTCCCGCTCTGCGTCTTTCCGGAGGCGAGAATCTTGTCCAGCAATTGGTAGTATTTGTTCATGGCGCATAATTTTTACAGGCAAAGGTATCGCTCCGCCTCCGCCATGCCATGAGAAGAGCGGCGCATCACACTGCAAAGAGGTTACACTCCGCCTTCAATCGCCGGATAAGGTCATATACCGTTCGCTCGCACACCCCGTACTTATCGGAGAGCGCAGCCACAATATAGGTGATTTTCTCGCCCTCGGCCAGCAGCCGGCTATATTCATTATATAACTCGATGTAGCGTACATCGTCGAGGCGGATACCCGCGGAACGGCAGACGGTCAGCAGCTCCCGATTCAATTTCAACAACTCGATTACCTTCATATCATTTAAAAATCGTATATTTGCAATATCTCACTTACGTAGCGCAAATGGCGCACACAAAGAAATAATAAACGCTCGTAGTGCGAACGAGGGTATTCGCCCCCGGTCGTGCGCTACGAGCGTTTTGTGTTAATATGTAGGTGAGATGACTATTAACAGGCCGGGGGCTTTCTTTTTTATCCCCGTCCTCTTGTTTTTTTTAGCAGATCCTTTACATACCTGTGTTCCGTTTCTCGTTAAACTTCTGTTCCAATTCTCTCGCCTCCGCCTCAGGGAGTTCCTCCCAATCCGTCAGATCGGTCCCGTCCGGAGCGGAAACAGCCGGAGTAACCGTGATATACTCATCTGTTTTATATACCAATAAATATCCTTCTTTCGCTTTTTTCCGTATCATTTTTCATACCTCCATATCATTTTCATACTCCTATCACCCTCCAATTTTTATCAGTGGCTATTTTCACCTCATCTTCTGTAATTTCTGTAACTTCAAGACAACCGGTTATATCTATTACTCTTTCGGATTCTCCATTAAAATCCGGTAATTGGTTAAAAATCTCCAATATAGCTTCATGAGAAAGAGCTGAATATCTGACATATAAATTTGCTCCGTTATAAGTATAATCAAATTGTGATTCCGGTGAAAAGGTTAGCCCCGTAAGTCCGCATGATGGTTGTTGATAAGAACCGGACCATGACAAACATCTTATCTTTGTGTTTTTTAGATCCAATCTCATAGTCTTCGGTACACCATCCATATTAAGAATGAGCCCGTTTCCTTTTGAACCAAAATCGCTTGGCAGTTCAAAATCATATAGTTGATAATCACTTTGAAACAATCCTATTGCATCCTCTACATTCGGCATCGATTTGGGTAATACCAATTTTCTCAATGAGATGCAATTATAAAAACAGTTCCTAACATAAGTACCGGTAAATGGTTCTTGAGGCATGATTATTTCTTCAACCGATTGTGCCATGCCATAAAAGCAATGACTCCATGTGTTAGTCGATGATACCTTCATTTTAGAAAGGTCTACTTTACCTCTGGTTTGATTTAGACAGCCCCATAAGTATTCTCCAATTTCTCCTCCTTCAATCTGAATGTCACTTAAATCATCACAGAATATATTTCTAAATTTATAACCTATTAAATAGGTTAATTTTAAAGTATCCCCGGTATGTAATATATATCTTAACCTATTTTTCGAATACGGAAAAGTTGGTATGCAGTCTATTGTATCAGATAGAAATTTTATGGCTTCCAATGGTAATGTTGACAACTCAAATGAACAGTATTTGAGTTTCCTAATATTTTTCCCAAATACAATATATTTATAAGGAGCTATATTATATATCTTTTGCGGGTAATTTACATACACATAACCGTTTGGATAAATATAATGGTCGTAGTCAATTGAATATAATTCATATGAAACCTTCATTATCCAAAATTCCCTGCCATTAGTGTCTATTCTGCCAGTTCCTTTCAAATATTTATGGTTTGTTATATTGGTAGTCGTTGGGGCGATAGCGGTATAAATTTCACTACCGTCTCCCCAATCTATCTTATAACTTTTTACATTAAAAGAGGAGTACTGCACAAAAATATAATCTTCAAATGTAGTCGGTTTATCGTCTGTCACCACAAACCAAATGTCATTGTCCGGGCATTCGTCAAGATTTCCCCATGACGGGTCGGGAATAAATTTAGGTTTTTGAACAATAGCCGGCACACTTACCGTCTCTTTCACCGCAACGGCATCGGGCACGACGATCTGCTCTTTTACCGCAACGGCCTCCGGTACAATTATCCGCTCTTTCACCATCACGTAATCGCACTTCTCCATACCTCACACGATTTTAATGTTCGTCTCGTCATCACCACCATACTCCCAGTATCCGCTCGCGAAATCGGAGTCGGTACGGCAATAATGCCTTTCTACGGTAAGGATTCCCTTGCGGAAAGTGTTCGGCTCGAATACGGCTATCAGCTCGCCGTCTCGAAGGACACAATTCACCCGCTTGTCACCCTCCTGCGAGACTTCGCACGTCCGGCCGTATTGGTCCCGATAGATGAAGCGGAATTTCAGTCCCTCTACATCGATGGGGGAACCATTCATATCTGAAAACTCCAAACCGGCCTTAATACCTTCCCATGAGTATTTCTCTTCATACTTTTTTTCACTCATCGCTGCCATCGGATAATGCGTTGAACATTTTTTCCACTAATGCTTTTGTCTCCTCGACCGTGGAGGTCATGGAATAGACATTCATGTTAAAACTGCCTTGCCCGACAGTGACATGGCCTTTTTCCACTCCATTCTCCACAATTCGGTAATTGACCGCTTGCAGGGTTTCCTCAGTCTCTTTTCCGTTGAACGAACGGCTGATGTTCTCGCTGATTTTTACTAATTCTATCATAATGATTTGTATTTATGGTTAACTGATAATCCCGCTGTCGGGAATGTCGAATGTCACGTTTTTGGATAGGGAGTCGAGTTGTACGCCGGCCTCTCCCGACGAGGAGACCCCATACACGGAACAGGTCAGGTAATAGGTATGGGTTCCCGGTGGAAGGTCTGGATGTGTCGTCCCCAAAGGGATATTCAAAATGAGAATCCCGGTTCCCTTGTATTCGTAATCATATATCGCGAGGAATCCGGACCCCGAAATGCGGAAGGTGTATTTCTCACCCACCGGAGGATTCCCGTTCGGAAAACTGATACGCACCTGAAAGTAGCTCGAAAGGAAAGTGAAATCCACGATTTTAATCGGGGTATATGTGCTGTTTATCTCGGCTGTCATGGCTATCGATGTGGGTATGGGGAAATAATCCGCCACGGTAATCTGTTTGTCGACCCCTGTCCAGTATTCGAACGTCTTCTTATCGATAAGGAACAATGTCACCTTCAAATTCGCCCCTATCGAATCCTCCCCCGGAAATGTGTCGCTCTGTCCGACAGGAAGTATCGGCGGAGTAGTACCGTCGCTGAAAAATTTTACCTTGAAAGCAGAGTACCACACATTGCCCACCCGCAAGGTGGTTATGGTGTTTGTAGAGGTATTTGTTAGCAATCGGGCAAAACTGCTTCCATTTCCATCGGTTGCCAAAATAGCCGGATAATAATCGCCGATACTCTTGTCAGAGGCCAGCGACAGCCATGATTCGACGGGTACGCCGGTAGGATTCACAGAAGTATCATAATAATTAATATTGACAAAAAGATACGGCACGTCCGCACTGATTTCGTCGATCCGGCTTCCCGTTAAATTAGGTTCCGCATTGTGGTCGTAGCCGTCGAAGTCACTGAGGCGACAAAAATCTGTACCCGGGTGTGGATAGGCGACATATTCGAAAGAGGTATCATGGATAGCGACGATATTCGTGCCGTGCGGTATCGTGGCTTTCAGCCCATAGCGTATGCCCTGATTTTTGTCGGTGTCGCTCCCTTCCCATTGATCGACGTATGTAGTGACCCCGCCGGATTGCTGAGGATAGTTGTCGGATAGCGGTGCAGCCTGCGGATAGCGCACGGGTTTATGACGACTCCATTTGTTGATACGTCCCGGACGGCCACCCTGCAACAGGGGACGTTCGAGGGCAACGATGTCGGCCACGTCCCATACCCCGTTTGAAGGATAAATCCCCAGCAGATTATACGGGTCGGTTATCGCTACCGGAGCTGCTATCTTGTTTTTATCGATGGCCATAGGCTCACTTTCCTCCTTTCCCTTTTAATTCGGACAATTCCTTTTTCAATCGTTCTATATCTTCCATAAGGGCTTTAACCAGACGGGCTGTCTCCTGCGTTGCTCCGGCAATCGTGTTGATATAGTCGGGCGAGAGGTAGTTCAGAGCCCCGTAACCGTCCTCCGTTTCGTAGGCCATCGATGGCAATACCTCTTTCACCTTTTGATAGATCAGCCCCGTATGGGCTTCCCCGTCCACGCCGCCCTTGTTACGCTTCCGTGCTTTTTCGGTGTATAGAAAATCGCATACCCTGCCCATCGCCAAGAGTCTGTCGGTATAGCTGAGGGTATAGTCGAAATCTCGCTTCAAACGTTTGTCCGAAGTCGTTAGAGCGGTGACCGAGCCTTGTGCCGAGATATTGCCTTGCGACGATATATCCCCTCCGGCCGTGATGTTACCGTCCGACGTGACACTCTCCTTTGACCTTATGTTATTTGTCGCCACAATCCTTCCGGCGGAAATGGATACAGACTTACTACCGGTCGAAAGGTTTATACTCGTAGCCCTGATTACATTCGCTCCATCGATGTCTCCCTCCATCGTTATATCCCGGACTCCCGACAGACTTCCGGACACATCGTTCGATCCGTCAAACGGATTTCCCCAAATCGTCCGGATATTTTTAAGCCTGTCGGCGGCGATGGAATCGTTATCCGTCAAGGCGACAGACGGGGTCACCACGGTCAGCTTGCTCACGCCGACTGCCGGCATGGGAGACAACGATATGCTATCCACACAGTTCTCGCAAGTCCCGTTCAATGCCCCGTATGTGTTATAGACGAATATGGAGCAGGTCTGGTAATCCGTCTTGGCCGAAACCCAAAAACACACGTGTCCCCCGTACAAGAACACCTTCACGTCACCCAAATCGTCACCGAAATGCGTACCGGCCGTAGCCGTAAACTCGACATCGTTCGGGGCATAATTATACGCCTGTACGATCGTATTGATAATTCGTCGGCTATAATATCCATTTCCGATCAGATGCAACGTCAACATAGCCGCCTCGGCCTCTTCGACTTTCGTGCGAATCAACCACCCGTTTCCGGTGGCTGTCTCATACATGCCGCCCCTTTTATACAGGAAAGCCCCGTTGTCAAGTCCGTTCAACTTTTTCGCATTGTCCGATTCGACCGCACGTCCGACTGTCAGCCCCGTATATGTACCGCTCACGTTGTTTATCTCCGAGAGCGAATAAGTAGGCTTGTTCGGCTGCCGCACCCAATCGTACAGGGTGATGCCTTTGGTGACAACGATACCGAGGGCTGTCTTGCTGACGGCCGTCACCACATTGCCTGTACCTATCGTAGATGCACCGGCATTGGCGAGCTTCCAAATCTCGTTGATGGTGTAGGCGTTGAAAGTATCCGTCATCGTGGTGTTGTCGAACGCCCCGCCCAGATCGTCGAACCCATACACGAGCTTGATGAGCCCTCCTTCACCACCGCCACCCCCTTCCCCACGCCATACACCAAGAGCGGATATTCCACCCTGTGAATACACATTAAATTTCGAGTATATCGTATTTTCCAACTCTGTGTCGAATTTCCACATATCGTTAATACGGGCAAATCCTTCCTGCATTTGTTTTACAGTCCGTTGATACGATTGTTGCAGGGAAGCCGTCATATCATTGATGGCAGAAATCAAGTCGATATTCTTATTGGCAGATGCAACCTCTTCTTTCAGTTCTTGCGTATTCCCTTTTATTAGGTTGTTCCCGATGGTAATAGTCTGTTCGCAAGGATAGTCGAGTTTGGTTGTAAGGCTTATAACACGAGTAACATATGAATATCCTGCGTTTATGTATTCGACTTTTCTTCCTATGGATAAATCAGGATTGTTTTCATCGAACACCACAGGATTAGATGAAAACTGGTAGTTGTTTTGGTCGGAAGAAAGCCGTTCTATTTCTTCGTTCATAGCTGTTTCCAGCCGTATGTACGCCGAATCTGTATATTCTTCCGGCATTTTGACGTTGAATAGGATAATATCGTCATTTTCCGACGGTATAAGTCCCGTAATAGCAGGTATAATATAGTTACCTTCTTCCTCTTTATATTTAATCTCGAAATCTCCTTTTTTGACTTCGAAGCTTATGCCGTCATCACTCGTTATTGTTTTACTCTCATCGTGGTATATAAGCTCAAATTCCATACCTTGCAAAGCCCCCGATTGGAAATGTACCGAAGGTTCCTTATTTGGTATACGCATACCATTCGGATTTTTTTCTTCGTCATAAGGGGAATTGTCGAAGTTAAATTCCGGTATTTGAAAATACCATATCGCATATTGGTCGTATATAGGGTCTCCATTTTCATCTGTGCCTATCTGTATTTTATCATTCGTTTCCGAGTCTATACGCCACATAAGGCGGAATCTGACATCTGATATGGAGAGTTCCGATGAAGGGTATATATCATCGAACAGGAGGATTTTGCTAAATATCTCTCCCTGTTGAAGGTTTGGTCTTATATCTTTATATCCGTTCGGATATTTTTTAGGGTCAAGAGTCAGCCGTTTGTTGACCAAATTGTTGACATTAGCACCTTTGTATTCCTGTACGATGTTTCGAGTTGACCCGAATGCGTAAAATCGGGTATAATACCCATCTTTTCCCTCCGTAACCGAAGGTGTATTGATGTTTTCACCAACTTCGAGAGAAACAACAGCTCCATGTTCGGATTTCGACAGATGAATAATCATGGAATCTTTCTCAACCCACCATTCTGTATCAAACGCAGATGCTATACTGTTCAAGGAAGACAATATGTCGATTGATTGGAAAGACAAAGAAGTGGAAGCGTTAAGAGAAGAATCTACGGCGTAAGTCCATGTATCTCCGGTTTCGTTCTCGATAGCCTTGCAAATAACACTCATGAAATTGGCCGGGTTATCGGTAAGAGACCAATCCGGCTCCCGATTCGTTATCTCGTTATTCTCATCGTAAGAATACATGAAAAAAGGCACTTTACCCCATGATATAAATTTCGAATGAAATTGTGGTTTGTATTGAAATTCGACCTCGTTCTTTTGTTTTGGATTATATGGCTCCAAAAGAGAATATTTCTCACCATCGAGTATGATATAAGCCCCTACCGGAATCTCTTCATTTTGGTCCGAGTTCCACGACAATTCTACATAATCGGATTTCATCAATTCCTCTACATGAACACATTCTTCTGTTATAGGAACTGATAAAATAGTATCTCCTTGTATGTTTTTAATGTCTATCATGATGGTTTCGTATATCTTCATACGATTTCAGTCAAAGATAATAAAAGTGTATGAAAAACATGTACTTTTTTATGAATTTCTATCTGCTGGATTATATTCGACAAGTTTTAGAGAAAATCGTGCTATTCCTCTCATGAATTGCGTAAATTGATTGCATGAAATATAGATTGTTTTGTAAGTAATATTTGGTTGATACTTTGTTTTTATATTTATTATGCCTGTTGCCAACTCTTCACAAAAGTTGTTGTATCTTGAAAAGAATTCTTCTTCCGTTTTTGCCGTCAGGTTAAAAGTTAAAGTGATATTTCGTTCATCGATTTTAGGATTAGAGGACAGGACTCGTTTGCCATGTTCTAATCGAGACTTGTTTTCGATGAACTCTTTTAAAGGTGACGGTGTCATTAAGGAGGAAAGAGATGATGTATCCATACTTATACCCCAAGTTGTATAGCAGTCTTTCCCATTTATGTAAAACTCTCCCGATGCCATTTTATTTAAGTATAACTGAAGTTTTGTCTTTATTTTTTCTAAATTTTCGGTAAGACGTGATAAAAGGTATATTTTACCCAATGTGGCAGGGTATAAGTAGAATTGCATTTCTCCTATATGGAACTCATAAGGTCTTTCCATGATAGTATCTGCAATATCCATTTCTATTATTTTCCCTTCTTTGTCCATGCAAAATAAATTATACTGAGCGCAACTGTGGGGTCGAACCACAACTTTATACATGGAGTGTATATGTGCTACCGTTACACTAGATACGCAGAACACGTGGGTACGAAGCCCCCACGTTTGGCTCTATCTACAACCTATTGAATTATCCACCAACACTTGGATTAGGAGCTACTTCGAATTTATCACCGTCTCCAGACTCATCTTCAGGATCGCATTCAATTTTACTGATGTTTCCACCAGATTCCGTCACGATGATTTTACCCCACTGAATTTGTTTTTTATCGGCGGCTGCTTTCAAAGCATCAAAAGTGTATGCCCAAACACCACCGTCAGCAGAAGTAAAAGTGTCTTCGACGGAAACTGTCGTTTTCTCCATGCAGAAGCCTTGAACTTCTGGGTCTTCCGGTTGAACAACAACGGCATAATTGTGTGCAACAACACCATCGCTATCACTTACAGGACGCTTACGTCCTTTTGCGGCACGAATGTTCAATGCCAAAGCATAGGTATTCTTTCCATACTTTACATCCTCATTTTCGCCTCCTTCGATTTTTGCTTCTTGTTTATCTCCTTTTGTTGTTGTCAACTGTGTAGAATCTTCCACAGGGGTAGGTAATTCCTCCCATTTAGGAGCAGAAGCATCCAAATCTTTTATAAATACACGGGGCTTACCCCATCCTATTACTGCCATGATATACCTAATTTATATTAAAAATTTATTCGTTATTTATCTCTATGTACAGTTTGTTATTAATGAAATGCTCTGTATGTCCGTCTTCAAATGAAACTCCTGTTGAATCAGTTTTTTGACTGCATTGTGATGGAACCGTATGATATTCGTCTTTTCGTATAGAGAATAAAAACTTCGATAGTTCGCATAATTCACGAATTCGGATTGAATCTTTTTCCCATATTTTGGCTTCAGAGTCCCATAAGTCTTTGACATATATATTGATATTCACATAGGCTCGTTGTATTTGCCCGCAACCTTCATTTGCAAGAACAGATATGACTATATCTTCTTTATCAGATTTGTTGGGCCTTCCTCTGTCACTCAATTTACCGGAGACATTACATTCGAGTTCTGTACCTTTAATTTTGTGATAAACGAACTTAGCTATTTCAATATCGGATTTCATTATTTCGCAATCTGTCTTTTAAGTTTTTCAAGCATCAATGGAACTTGTTCTCTTGCCCAAAGTTCGGTTGATGCAAGTACGTCTTTATTATCCATCGCTTCTACAAATTCAGCATAGTTCATTCCGGCGACTACGATAAGTACATAGTTATTAGAATATCTTTTAGCAAGTTCTTCCGCTAAGTCTTTACCTGTTTTTACACCTTCTGAACCTTGCATCACTTGGTTGAAAGTTGAGTATTGAATGATGTTCTTATTATGAGCAATCACATATCCAACCGAACTACGCAAGTTGCCTGTTTGGTCGTACCAACTTTTTATCACCTGCTCTATCACGAATTTTTGTAACGCATTGTTCGCCAAGTTTGGATAAAGCACGAATAGTAAGACGCTCGACACGCTCTGCTTCTCTCATGAGCATGTCATGCACTTCGCTTAGCTTGGTGGTCATTCTTATACCCATAGTTTACATTGTTTCTGGTAGCGATGGAAACCTTTCACACTAAACTCCCTTTCAATTCCTTCAAGCAGATGTATCTTAATCCTGTCACCTATCATGAATGTTCGACAATTTGCACGTAGATAAACTGTATATGAATAGCTTCTTACAATACCATCGTCAAACTCTTTTTCAGAGGCTTTACCAGCAGGAACTGCGTCGCATTCAATACAGCCTTCCCAGTTAGTTTCTCCTTCATGATAATCACCGTTGCTATCCTCGTAACCATCTTTTGATACGAGGTACTGCAATCTGTGTGGATATAGTCTTATTACTGACATATTACAAAAGGCAGTCACCTATATATACCATTGGCTTTGCCTCCAACTCTACCGAAGGTTCACCAATGGCATTATAGATTGAGTTAACACGTAACAGAATACGTTCTTTGTCTTTATCTGATAAAGAACCGAAAGACTTGTCTGCTTCAGAAAAATTGATAGACTGAACTAAAGACCAAAGACAGTCAGCCAAAGCTCCCATATACTCCTTTGAGTTCATTGTATCTGAATCGCAATCACCAACTGGATTGAGTTTGCGTTTTATCATCACATTCTCTACAAAACCTTCTGGGATAGGGTAATGTATTTCGTCTATAAGAGCTTGCTGAATTGTCTTCATGGCTTAACTATCTCCATTTGTTGTTTTATATGATTCAACAGCTTTTTTGAGCTTAGCTTCATCGGCATCATTCAATTTGTTTACAGCAGCAATTAACTTATCGTCTGGAATAGTCGTCGATAAGTTTTTACCGGTTATTTTATTGAACTCTGCGACGAAGTTTGCTTTTATGTAAGCTTGTCCCCAAATGGTGATGTTCTTATCGGTAGAATCTTTTCCCTCTTCGGTAGTGTCAATCGTTTGAGCCTCTGAGATGTCAAGGGAGTAGATTTGGTCTACGTTTTCAATAACAGGGAGGACTAATGCTTGACCACTTGTAAATTCCTGCAAAGGATCATTTTTAGAATACTTGCTGATAAGTTTGTATTCATCTACCGTGGAATAAATTACTCCTGCTACGGGATTAGTAACTTCTGCAAGTGTGCCCCAAACCAATGCGCCAACTTCTTGTGTAGTAAGGAATATTAGTTTGTTCGCATTCCACGGTTTGTACGGAATGCGTTTACCATTTTTCTCAGAAATGACTGTACGGTCAATCTTTAAGAATGTAATTCCGTTGTTGTCATCGGCAAATGCTTCGTCAAACAATGTAGCAGTAGGAACAGGTAACTTAGTGTTGCTGTCGAATGTCTGACCTCGATAGTTGGCAACCAATTCTTTTGCCCATTGTTCTTGTCTCATTTTATTGTAAGTCGATAACGAGATTGCTATCGTTGTAATTGAGTTACCATCTGCGTCAGCTTTTGCAATAACACGCTTTATGTCATCAGAAGAAATAGTTCCAGCTGTTTCTACACCAAAGCTATTTTGCGGTAAATAGTTGAAATTTATGCGCAATCCAGTTCCTGTATTGTTTTCATCTTCAACGATTACAACTCCATCAGATAAAGCAGTTAAAAAGTTTGCTTCGTTCTTTTCATCGATACCAACAGAGCAAGCTACCGCATCGTTGGTTAGCTTGTTAGCTATATTAGTGAACGCAGCTCCTTGAGCTTTCATGATGTTGATTGTGTTGATCTGAGTCTCACGAAGAATTTTTTTCATTCCGACCTTTGGCAATGTACCATTTGCGTGAGCAATGGAGTCTCTCATCTTGGGAGGGAGAGGTGAGTCCATTGCTACCATGTCGGCCGCAACATAAGTTGTGTTAACTGATGCACTTTCCCACTTTTGGTCTGCGGAATATTCTTTGCGAAGCATTGTCTTGTGAAGATATGTAAGCTGATTGCCTCGCTTACCATTGATTCTCTCGATGATGGTTTGAAGTTTCGGGAAAATCTTTCTGATGTATTCAATAAATAGTGATTCTTTCATTTTTTACCTCCTTTCTACATTAATCGTGTAAGAATACAAGAGTTGGCAATGCCGTTTTCATAGCCGCTTTTATGTCGTCTATGGGGTATGGACTCGCCAAATCATTGACTTCGCCACTATACATAATACCAACCAATGGTTCACTAGTTGGTTTTGTACATACAACTACTCCTACATATTCATGAGAACCGGGAAGTGAGTCGTATCCATCGCCAGATGATTTTACGGGCATAGGTTTGTACGTGTCTGTTGACGGATCACGAATAACAACGTGCCCGGCTTTAATAACCGGAAGGTTATAATTTGATACGTCAAGAGTACGACCTCCGATAATGCCAGCTACATAATGCCGGATTACGACAGAATCCATTCCGGCATTGAGAACTTCCATTTCGCTTGATAAATTTGCTGTTGCACCCATTGTTACAATTTCTTTTTTGACTTAGAAAGTGTTGACTAAATCTTCAACTTCTTTGTCGGTTAATACTTCGTCTTGTTTACCCGAACCTTTACTTCCGGCAGCAGGAGGGGTTGCCAATGTTGCCAAACCTGCATCTGCACGCTCTTGATTGTAATTCTTCAGGTCTTCCTCAACATCTGAATAGAACTCCTCGAAATCGTCGTCACTTTCAAAGCTCATCTTAGAGAAGCTTTTCAAGGTACGTGAACCGAATGTTCCAGTGTCTTTCAGCAGGGCTTCAAGTTTGGCCTTACGCAAGTTAGAAACTTTTTCACCTTCCAATGCGGCAAAACGGGCTTCCTGTTGTTCTCTGAAAGACTTAAACCATGCGGGTTCTTCGTCTTGTTCATTTCCTTTGTTGTTGGGATTTTTCTTGTTTGAACCAGCTGGACGAGAGCCGCCTTTTGACGTGTCATCGTCAACTTCGTCATCATCATCTTCTTCTGATTCGGGGTGTTTTTTCTTCCATTCGTCAAGCAAACGGTTGGCTTGCGACTGGCCGAAAGTGAGGTAAGGGAGAACCGCTTCTATCTGCTCGTCGATTTCTGCGTTTACATCCTCTTCTGAGGCATCTTCTGCGGATTTCAGGTTATCGGCAATCTTGGCGGCGATACCCTTCAATTCCTTCGCGTTGAACCCTAACGCCTTCGCTTTAAGTTTCAACCTTACGAAAACTTGCTGTTGTCTGTTCATTTCATTTAGGTTTAAACAAAAAAATAGTCTGCGTAGCAATGTAGCCAGCAGACTATTCGCATCTTCTTTCAGATGTGCCTCCGCCTAAACGGACAAACAGGTGTTTACGACAAGTCGGGTGGCGTACATCTTCATACGCTTTTTGCAAATATACAGTAAAGTATATGAATTTCATACACTTTTCAATAAAATATTGATCGAGTTTTATTTTTTTTAAGAAAAGAGGATAATAAAAATAAGACAAAGTAATACAAAAACAAGATAGTTGGGAATGAGTGATTTATCATCAAGTAACCAAAGGCGAGTGGAAGTGAATTTGCGTTATTATCCAGTTATTCTATTGAGAATGGCAAAGATTGCTTCGTCAGTGAATCTGAAAATTGCGTGTGAGGTTGCAGATTAGATACTATATAAGGCATTCATCACTCATTGAAAGATAATCATTTTCAGTTAAAATAATACTGTCTAATAATTTTATATCGAACAATTTCAATATATTTTTAAGGGAGTTAGTCATTTTTATATCCTCATTACTAGGGTTTTTGTTACCGCTTGGGTGATTATGAACGAATATGACACCAGCAGAGAGAGTCTCAATAGCATATTTGGCAATCAATCTTTTGTCAACTGGTGTTCCGCATATTCCTCCTTGAGAGATTTTAGCATACCCGGTTATATTGTAGGCTTTGTTCATCAATATAATGAATGCACTTTCGTAAATAAGAATATCTTCATGATAGAACTTTCTTGCGAAATTAGCAGAGTCTATAGAAGAATAAACTTTGACAACCTCAAAATCTTGTTTTTTTGCTGTTATGCTGTATTCTACTGCTTTCTTTTTCATTGTTCTTATATATAAATAGTTATGCTATTTCGAATTTGTAGTTAGGATTGTTTGCTTTCATCGATTTTATGTTTAAAGATGAGTATATAAGCCTGTCACTTGTGTAAACACTTCTTGCAACTGTTCAGCATAAATATCACTCGAAAAGAAGACCTCTTTGGCCTCGGAAAAAGAAAAAGTCTTTTTGTTTAATTTCGGGGATTTGATGAATCTCATAGAATAAGTATCCTTACCTTCTTCATAAGTAATAATTAATTTATCTGCGCCAGATTTATTTTTGCTCAATTTAATAACCTGCTGCAGGTCACCAGATTCATTCTCCATGTAACCGGTAAATTTTGATCCTGTCATAACTACAAATCTATGTCTGCCAAGTTGTTCGTATAAGGCTAACATTATTTCTTTTATTTGTTCTTCTGAATGTTTCATTACTCTTATTTTACTTGTTAATCAGGATAATAAGATTCAAATTGTTTAGTAAGTAAAGCGAATTGCATACCCTCTGAATAATCTTTAAGATCATTAAAATCATCTTTATTATAGGCTCTTGGCTCCATATCGAAAGATATGTTATCATAGAGCTTACCATTCTTTACGGTGTAAATACACCAGCTTTGAAGTTCCATATTATCATCTACTAAAATGTAATCGCCATTTACCGTAAGCATTTTTTCGATGTCAGAGAAAAATGCTTTAATTTTTGATTTGTCTACAGTACTCATTGCTCTTTGTCTTTTAATTGTTAGTAATATTGATTTGTTTTAGTATTGTAAAGATACTCATTATCAGTTAGTTAACCAAATATTTACAGCCTTATTTTACTCATAGTCAAGAGTTTAACTTTTTGGAACTTGAAATGAAATATGAATGAAATGGAGTATCACGGACTATAGGTTTAATCTATTGGTTTTTATTAAAGTGACCCGGCTTTTGTTTCCACAGTGATATAGCCGGGCCACCGCTCTTGTTGTTTTGGAAGAGCACGTGTATTTGGTGTATTAATCTCCACAATAACGCCCGCTTTGGGTTCTGTAATACTCTATTATACCTCTTTCCATTGCTGAGTCGAATACAACCGATTCGGGCTTTTGTGCGGGTTCCGACTTTTTCATTAACCGGCGAGCTTCTTTTTCTGCCTTGCGGGCTTCCGCTTTCATCTTAAAC
>OGPS01001465.1_pt1 | contig 17285 bp, 13 predicted proteins | sample 1552931 | NCBI WGS metagenome assembly OGPS01 (sample SAMEA2580252, study PRJEB22360) | human gut metagenome | biome: human gut; feature: human-associated habitat; material: faeces | place: Denmark | collected 2008/2010 | reverse complement strand
AAAATTTTGACCATCATACAAAGGAGGATACACCATGAAAAAACGCATCGGAAGTTTGCTTTTTATTCTGGCATTGTGTTTTACGCTGCTGCCAACGGCAGCGCTGGCGGCAGAGAATACGCAGGAGCCAACGGAGCCGCAAGAGCCACAGGAAACGCAAGACGCGGAAACTTGGGGTGACAAAGCAGACACAAGTTGGTACGTCCATGAGACGGAGTCTGAGTACCATATCACCACCGCTGAACAGTTGGCAGGCATGGCAAAGCTTATCAATGATGATATGGCAAATTTTAAGGACAAAACCATTTATCTTGAGAATGACTTGGATTTAGGCGGGCATGAATGGATCTCTATCGGTGACGGAGCAAATACGGATGTGGGATCATTTCAGGGTGTTTTTGACGGACAAAGCCATGTGATTTATAACCTGTATTCTCATGAGGGCCTAAAATCTGAAAACAAAGACAATAACAATAACTTGTATAGAAATGGTTTGTTCGGAAGTATATATAATGCGACTGTAAAAAATCTCGGTATTGAAAATGCGGATATCGTGATACCGATGAATGATACCTCCACCTACGGAAAAGGTATTTTGGTGGACTGGATGACCGATTCCACTATAAATAATTGTTATACTACTGGTTCTATTACCGGAGGCTCTTATATAGAAAAATACATAGGTGGTATTGCAGGATTTTTAAATGGGAACAACAGTATCAGCCAGTGTTATTCTACCGCTGCAATTACGGGTAACTATGACGGCGAGTACTATGCAGAACAAGCAGGCGGGTTAAAGCCTATGGATTGCTGGGATTCGCTGGGTGGCATTGTCGGAGCCTCGTATAGGGGACAGGTGACAATAAGCGACTGTTGGTTTGGTGGAGAAATCGTTGTAAACTCCATTCAGGCTCCTGTTGGCGGTATTATTGGCTTTGGCAAAGGTGTGAGCATGGTCAACTGTCTTGTCGCTACGAAGGGAATCGGCAACGACAGCTTGGGAAACACTTACTGGTTGGGGTATGTCGTAAATACCGATGCAAAGAAGTGTTTCTGGCCTGCTGATGACAGATATGGTTCAAATGTTTCTAATGAAGAAAGCGGCAACTCAGCAGGAACCGCTACCAACGACTTTAACTCTGACGATGTTCTCGTAGGACTTCAGGCCAATGCCGATAAAAGTGTCAAATGGGTAACTGGTATCAATCATCCGACATTCGAGTGGGACAAGTGGCACATCTCTGCTGATTACTCTGCTGTCGATGCCGCCATCGCTGCTGCAAAAGCAATCGACAGCAACCTTTACTCGAACTATGCTGTTGTAGAAAAGGCAATTGCCGCTGTTGACAGAACCAAGAGCAAGGCAGAGCAGGCCGAAGTAGACGCTATGGCGCAGGCCATTGAGGACGCCATCAATGCTCTGGTTCGGAGAAGCTCCGGTGGCGACGATAGCGACCCGACTTACGCCATCGAGGTGGGCAAGGACATCCGGAACGGCACAGTGACAGCAAACCGCCGCTACGCCGAGCGTGGTGATACCGTGACAATCACCGTCAAGCCGGACGATGGTTTCAAACTGGATGACCTCACCGTTACCGACAAGAATGGTAAGGAACTGAAGCTGACTGACAAGGGCAACGGCAAGTACACGTTCACTATGCCTGCGGGCAAGGTCGAGATCAACGCTGCCTTTGTCAAGGAAGTTGAGACAAGCCCGTTCAGCGATGTGTCCACCAGCGCCTATTACTATGAGGCTGTGAAGTGGGCGCAGGAAAAGGGCATCACCGGCGGCATCGGCAATGGCCTGTTTGGACCGAATCGGCCCTGCACCCGCGCACAGATCGTCACCTTCCTGTGGCGTGCTGCCGGTTCTCCCGAACCCAAGGCTATGAGCAGTTTCGCCGATGTGTCCACTGATGCCTATTATGCAAAGGCGGTTGCATGGGCGGTAGAAAACGGTATCACCACAGGAACGGGCGATGGCAAATTCAGTCCTGACACCACCTGCACCCGTGCCCAGAGCGTGACTTTCCTGTTCCGTGCCATTGGTAAACTGGTCGATAGCAAGGCAGAGTTCAGCGATGTTCTCACCGATAGCTACTATGCAAATGCGGTGGCGTGGGCCGTGGTAAATGGCGTGACCAACGGCATTGGTGATGGCCTGTTCGGACCGAACAATAGCTGCACCCGCGCACAAATCGTTACTTTCCTTTTCAGAGCCTATCAGGGCAAGTAAGCTGAGTCCCGAACGAGTGTGCGTGGAATAGCCAAAGAAATATTGTTTTTAACCGCAAGGCGGCTCCTCTATGGAGTTGCCTTGCGGTTTTTCTATAATATCGTCCAAAAGTTCAAAATTCGACTGCAATCGAGCAAAATCAGACGATTACCGCCGGGCATTGTAGAGCGATTGTATGACACAAAACGGCATTTATCGTGTATGATTTACTTAACGGAGGACACGGATGTTTACAAGGAATTTTGACCTGATGACTATTCACACAACGCTCCCCCGTCATCTCACTTTTACAGTGAAAACAGAAAATTGGGGTATCCCTAACGGCTGGATTTAGTTCCAGCATAGCAGAGGTCTTGTGCCAAGACCTACCGCTGGCCGAGAGGCCCGCCCCTGCTGCCCTTTCTCTGTTCTTATCCTAATTTCTAACAGGAGGGGTATCAAATGCCTTTAGTTTATTATGTGCCTGAGTATGAACGAGACGCTTCGCAGACCCCGTTGGATGCCGAACGCCTGTTGCGGCTCCTCGGTGTGAGCGGCAAACTGACGGGTTTCCGCTATGCGGTCTACATGGTGGAGCAAGTTCGGGATCAGCCGGAGAATATGATTCTTATTACCAAGCGCCTCTATGCACAAACGGCGGCGCATTTTCAGACCACGCCCAGCTGCGTCGAGCGCAATCTCCGCACGCTTATTCAGAGCTGTTGGAATTATCCTGACCACAGCTTTTTGAACCTGATTGCCGGGGCTGAATTGCGACAGCCGCCGACCAATTCCCAGTTTATCGACATTCTGGCCGCTTACCTGCGAAATTGACCGACAGGGAGAAAGGCGGCGCTGCCGCCTTTCTCTTTTGCCTGTCACCGGAAATGTGGCTCAATTTGAGACAGATTTCGACACTACCGCCATTCGGCACGAATGTATCGGCAACGGTGCATCTGTGCGGGCTGGCGACAGTCCGAGAATTGAATAGGTCTATTGGATACATCCGATATGCGCCCGAAAGGAAAGCCGTGCGGGATTGAGCAGGCCATGATCCCAACTTGAGAGAGGAGGTATAGGGGGAGCAGCCTTCCGCGCACAAACAAGCCGTGGCTGGCTTGGGGGCGATGACCCGCATATCGGGGAGATACGATTGTCCAGCCTCAGTCCGAGCGTTGAAACGGCCTTGAAAGGCCGTGAGCCGTCGCAGGCAAAGGGGACAACCTGTGAGAACCGCAGGGGGTGAAATTCCCGTGTAAGGTGTGCCAGCACCGTCCAATATGTTCCTGAAATGTACCTGCCAACAAACAAAACTACATCAAAGGCCGCGCCTGCATAAGGGCGCGGTTTTTGTCGATTTTAGACTGAGAAAAAAGTGCCAGGCAGCCCTACTGCCCGGTTAAATTGTTTTTAGATGGAAATAATGCTTTTAGGGAGGTGCAACCTTGGAAAAGCAAGAAAAGCAACACAAAATTGGAGCTGCAACCTATGTAATCGAGAGAGTGTTTACCAGCAACAAAACGCCGCAAGAAGTGGTGGCGGAGGAAATCATTACCACGGCTAAAAAAGTCGATTTTTTTGACCACTCAGGAAAGAAAATGGTATAATATTAGTGTAAATGAGTGGTTCCAGAAAGGAGGACATCATGCGGAACCACATCAAACTCGCTGATATTTACTGCCGCTTATCCGATGAGGAAAAGAAACATAAAAACGAGTCCGAGAGCATTACAAATCAACGTGCAATCATTAGGGACTATTGTGAAAAGCACGATATTATCATCGTAAAAGAATTTGTAGACGATGGCTATTCTGGCGGCAATTTTGAGCGCCCTGGCTTTCAAGCGATGCTGGATCATCTTTCGACCGGAAAGGCCAATATGGTCATTACAAAAGACCTTTCCCGGCTTGGCCGTGACATGACGGAATCAAGTTACTACGCAGAACGCTTTTTCCCTGAGAACGGTATTCATTATCTGGCTCCCGGTAATGACTTTGACTCCATGGGAGATAACCTGATGGCACCGTTCCAATTTGCCATGAATGATGTGTACCTGCGTGATACTTCCAGAAAAGTCAAGCAGACGTTAGACATGAAACGGAAGAAGGGCAAGTATGCAGCTTGTCCGCCATACGGCTATAAAAAAGCGGAGCGTACCACCGACCAGCTTGTTCCCGATGAAAATACAGCACCAATCGTCCGACAAATTTTTGAATGGGCATCAACGGGACTTTCAACGCGGACGATTGCAAACAAGCTGAACGAACAATGTATCATCCCGCCTTTGAAATACAGGGTTGAATATCGTGATAAATTCACCCCACAGGGAGCATCTAGAGCGTCAGACTACTGGAACTATACTACGGTTAAGCGTATCCTGCGAAATCGCGTCTATTTGGGACACACCGTACTTGGGAAAACCCGTAAGGTCAATGTGAAGTCCAAAAAGAAAATCTCTATTCCACAGGAAGATTGGTGCTTTACAGAAAATACCCATGAGCCATTGGTAACACAGGAGCAATTTGACCGAGCAGAGCATTTCCTCGGAGAAAATACAAAGTCCCATGCGGCCAACCCTGCATTTCGCCACAGTATTTTTGGCGGGATCGCATACTGCGCACATTGCGGCACGGCAATGTGCTCCGGCGGTTCGGTCTATAAGGGTGAACGAGCGAAGTATTGGTATCTTGTTTGTAACAATCTGACAAGTCGAACAAGAAATCGCTGTGAACATGGAGCAAGAATACGATACGATGACCTAATGGAGATCATTCGCCGGGATCTGAACGAGTTGCTATCATTTGATGACGATGATATTGAGGCCATCACACAGGCAGCTGTTCAACAATCCAATGCTTCACTTGGGATTGGCGAGGACAGGGAAAAGTCATTAGCCGATATAGAAATAAGACTGAAGCGTATTGTCAAGATGATTGAACGAGCGTACCGTGATAACGCAGCCGGAAATTTAAGTGATGAATTACTGGATCAAATGATGGAGCGATTTGGAAAAGAGCGTCAGGAGCTTGAAGAACAGCGTGACAGATTGATTGAGGATACTACGGAAGAAAGCAATATCCGCGATGCGTATGACTTGTTTTTTGACCTCGCCAGACGCTATTCCCATATCGAAACTTTAGATCGAGATATTCTTCATACCTTCATAGAGCGAATAGAAATTGGTGAAAAAATCTTGCCAGACGGTTTAACGATTGCTGGGCCGCGAACTCCCTACCGGCAAAGTATTCGTATCTTTTACCGCTTTATTGGAGAAATCGCAAAAGACCCTGTACGGAATGTAACAAGGGTAGCAAATCTTTAAGAGGTCAAAAAACATCAAACCATCTTGGTGTGTATTGACTTCAAAATAAAACTGAGTTTTTGTGGTGAATACACACCAAGGGAGGTCGGCGTCAACCTCAAGCAGGGCTACAACGGCGACCTGACCTCCCGCGAGGCCGGTTCCGTCGGCGGCCAGATGGTCAAGAAGATGTGTACCGAACGAACTGCGAACTATACCCGCGCAGACCGCACTGCGATCGGCCATGAGGTCAAGGTGCGGTACATAGCGAGAATCACCGTCTAAAGGGAGAAGTAGTAGTCGCGAATTTTTTCAGCCATCAGCTTTCTGCGCATTTCAAGGAAATTGGTATAGTCCGCAATTGTTTACATCCTCAAATTTTTCTTCGGGGGTTGAAAGCAATGTTTCAACTGTGTAGTTATTAACGCTGTAACGTGCCATACATCGTCCCTCACTTCAATCGATAACTGATCTGCACCCTGTCGGTTTTGCTTTCGAAAATGTTGAGAGCCTTTTGCATCCAACTAACAAAGTGATTGTAGATCGTTTCATGGAGATCATTACAGAACAAAGTGAGCAACAGTTACTGGAAAGGATTCATTCTAGTCTAACCATATGTTTATCGGGTAGTTGAGTCAATTGCAAATAATCTACGCAATTTGCAGGTCTCTCCACCAACGGCACCGACTCATGACTGAGGTGGTGCCGTTTTGCCTCTGTTCGGGTGTCAGCCAAGTAACATGGTGCAGCCGCTTCGGCTATTTATAAAATGTGGTCTTCTTGAATCAGCAGAATATCATCCCGTCCCTTGGCCTGGTCGAGCATCCGCTGCGTGAAGCCGCTCTTGGAAAACAGACCGTACAGTATCTTATACCTAGGGAAAGCCGTGCGCAGCTCCGCAGACTTTTTAACCTTTTCCTCCAGTTCGTAATAGACCGTCGCATCCACCGGCTTGTTGTGGTACTTGCATTCCCCGGCGAATACCTGCTTCTTCTGGTGATCTACCGCCATCACATCGATCTCCGTATCACCGTTGATGTCATTGAGCCAGTAGGAGCCGATGCGGGAGGGCACGAAGTCCACCGCCTTGTTCCGGCATAGGGAGGCAAAGATATCCTTGCAGACGTCCTCATAGGAGAAGGCAACGAATTTCTGAATAAAGTCCTTCTCCAACTCGTCCAGAACGATCTGCTGATTGTCCAGTTCCAGCTCCCCCTTGTAGGGATAGACATAGCGGAACCAGAAGCGGATGAAATTATCTGAAATGAAGTAGAGACCCTTTCGAGACTTCTCCAGATTCTTCTCCGTAACCGGCGTTGCCTTTTTCAGAAAGTCCAGATCGATCAGCGTGGAGAGATAGGGCGTCAGCGAGGATGTTTCCATGCCCAGGGCGCCCGCAATTTTGCCCAGCTTGTGATTGCCGTCCGCAATAGCGCGAATGATGGAGAAATAGCTGTTGGCGGACTGTACCTCGTCTTTCAGTAGGAAGTTCGGCTCCTCATAGAGAAATCCGTTCTTGGACAGTACAACTTCCTGAATCTGACGGTAGAGGTCTTCCCCGGGCTCAAAAAACTCCAGATATTTCGGGACGCCGCCCGTTACGGAATACTGCTCCACGGCCTGAGAGAACGATTGTCCCTGCACGGCATAGAGGTCTGTAAACGGCAGCGGCTTCAAGCGGATCTGCGCGCTGCGCCGGCCATAAAGCGGACTATCGTGAGAGAGGGCATGCTTCTGCATCATGCTGATCAGCGACCCGCAGAGGATCAGCATAACATTACGGTCCTTCAGGATCTCGTCCCAGGCATTTTGCAGAATGGACGGAAAGGCCGCGTTTGTCTTAACCAAATACGGAAACTCGTCAATGACCAGCACTTTCTTTTCCCCCGGCCGGTAGTTAGCGATCTCCCGGAACAGATCCAGCCAGTCTGTGAAGGTGACCCTCTGCAGCATGGAATTTCCAGTGACCCGGGCTACCACGCCGGCAAGTCGCTTCATGCTCTGGGACTCCACTTCCTCTGTCGCAAGGAAGTAAAATGCCTGCTTATCTTTGATGAATTCTTTGATCAGCGTTGTCTTTCCGATACGGCGCCGGCCATAGATCACAACAAAGCTGCCATCCCGGCGGAATTCCTTTTCCAGCGTATTCAATTCTTCTTTTCGTCCGATAAAGTTCACCTGTGCCACCTCCAGCATCTACGATTCATTTATGATAAAGCATATTATGATAATCTTGTTTATATTATACGCGGTTTTCTGAAACTGTCAAGCGGTCTGCTATATGCGGGCCGCTTTTTCTATACACCCTGATTTATAAAACCAACCATATGTAGGCAGGCTCCCTTAATTTAATGTGTAACACGAAAGTTTTTCGTGTTACACATTAAAAACTTGTTGAATATCTGAACTCTTTTGGGTATACTAATAACTGTAAGGGGGCGATATGATGATCAACAGACCGGATTATATTGCGGCGATCGAGCCGTTTATCGATAAGCCGCTCGTCAAGATACTTGCCGGTATCCGTCGCTGCGGCAAGTCTACGATCTTTGAAATGCTGAGAGAGGAGCTGTTGCGGCGCGGCGCGAGGGAGGACCAGATCATCTGCAAGCGGTACACGGAGATGGATATTCCCGAGAACATCACCGCCAAGCAGATGTATGACGAGCTGACCGCGGCCATGGCGGGCAAGGGACACTGTTACCTCCTGCTGGACGAGATTCAGGAGATCACCGGCTGGGAGAAGGCGGTCAACAGCCTGCTGGAGAGTACAGATGCCGACATCTATGTGACCGGCTCCAATTCCAAGCTCATGTCCAGCGAGATCTCGACCTATCTGACCGGACGCTATGTTTCTATCCCGGTCTATACGCTGTCGTTCAAAGAGTACCTTGCATTTAAGCAGGATAGTCCGTTATCCCGCAGGGAGCTGCTGGAAGATTATATCCGCTTCGGCGGCCTCCCCCTCGTGGCGCTCAATGAGTACGACGAGCAAAGCGCCTATCAGATCGTCAACGGCATCTATCACACCGTCGTCTCCCGCGATATTGTGAAGCGCCACCGCATCAACAAGCAGGATCTTTTTGACCGTGTGGTGAAGTATATCATCGAGAATATGGGCAAGACTTTCTCGGCAAACTCGATCTCCACCTTCCTGAAAAGCGAGCACCGCAAGGTCTCGGTGGAGAGTATCTACAACTACCTGCGTTGGCTGGAGCAGGCGTTTATCATCTACCCCTGCGAACGTTATGACCTGCAAGGCAAGAGCATCCTGAAAACGCAGGAAAAGTATTACCTTGCCGATGTTTCTCTGAAATATGCGCTGCTGGGGTACAACCGCAAAATGCTGGACGGCGCAATGGAAAATATCGTATTCCTTGAGCTGAAGCGCCGCGGTTACGATGTTTTCATCGGCAAGAATGATACAAAGGAAATCGACTTTGTGGCCACACGCCGCGATGAGCGAATCTATGTGCAGGTCTGTGTCCGGATTCCGGAGACTTCTGACCGCGAGGTCGGAAACCTGATGGAGATCCGTGACCATTACCCCAAATATGTCGTTACGCTCAACGAAATGGATACCGGTATCGAAAACGGCATCAAGATCGTTCATCTTGCAGATTTTCTGCTGGCCGATGCGTGGTGACACCATGGCACAGGCGGAAGAAGAGTAACCGCAAAAGTAGGCAGCGACTGGATAGACATGGGACAATAGCAGAGGATGCTCTGCAGAGAATCGACTCTCTCGGGCAGAACGTCGCCATTGTCGGCGGCGGATTGGTCGGTTGTGAGCTTGCGTTGCAGTTGGGAATGACCGGACGCACAGTACACCTTCTCAGCAGGAAAAAGGAAGTCTGCCGCGACGCGGCATATCTCTACCGGGAAGGTCTGCTGATGGAGCTTAAAAAGGTTCCTGTCAAAATCTACAACGAAGCGGAATGCACTGCGATCACATCTGAAGGCGTCACAGTGCGCAATGCGGATGCCTGCGAGTACACTCTGCTCGCCGATACCGTGATTTGGGCTGGGGGATATCTTCCTATGGAGGACGAGGCGGAACAGTTCCGTACCCTTGCCTATGATTTCTGGAAGATCGGCGACTGCGCGCAGGTACGAAAAATCTATAATGCGCGCAGGGAAGGATACAATGCCGGCTCAAATATCTAAATAGTATACTCAGATACAGAGAATCTGCCGTTATTCTACTGAATCTCCTTCTCTCTTACGATAAGGCATCCGGAAGTATATACTTCCGGGTGCCTTATCGATTCTCGGTGCCTATTGTCCCACCGTCAGCAGCAGGGTGGAAACGCGGTTTGGCACATCTTGCGTCATTGTTCTAAAAGGAAACGACAGTGATATGTGATTTAAGAACGAGGAAGTCACTTGTCCCGGGTTTCTTCTTCAGTTCCATTCCTCAGCCAAGAGGAAATCGCGGATATTCCGGTGCTTGATCCCGTTTCGGCTCATGTCGAACTCATCAAGGGAAACAACGTACTTGGGGAAGTTATCGCGGATAGAGTCATACGCGCCGAACTCGCGGTTGACCGTTTCGTCGGAGGCGAGCAGATAGCACACCTGAACGTACAGCTTTTCGCCGCGCTTGTCGCATACAAAATCAATTTCCTTATCGCCTGTTCTGCCGACAGTCACTTCATAACCCCGGCGCAGCAGCTCAAGATAGACGATGTTTTCCAAAATGAGATTGATGTCCCGCATGTTGCCGCCAAAGACCGCCTCGCGGATGCCGTGATCGGCAATATAATACTTCTCATTGGAGGCAAGGATCTGTTTGCCCTGCAAGTCCTCCCGCTTCACCTGATAAAAAAGGTACGCCTCGCAGCAGTATTTGATATAGTTTAGAATTGTTTCCGGGGCAACGGTGCGCTGCTCGTTTTTCAGGAACTTCGCAAGCGAGGTCGCAGAGAAGGTCGTTCCCACATTGGCAATCACATAGGCAATGATCCGTTCCAGCAAATCTACATCCCGGATTTTATTTCGCTTCACGATGTCCTTGAGTTGGACAGAGTTAAACAGATCGTGAAGATATTGCTTGGACGGCGCATCCGCATATCGGAGATTTGCGAGATAGGGCATCCCTCCGGCGAGCAGATACTTTTGGAAACACTGCTGGATGGACGCATCGGGGGCAATTGAGCGATATAGCTCCATGAACTCTCCGAAGGAGAACGGATAGATCACAAACTCCACATACCGTCCGCCCAAATAGGTCGCAAGCTCACCGGACAGCAGCTTTGCATTGGAGCCGGTGATGTAGATGTCGCAATCCAGCGAAACACGGAGAGAGTTGATGCACTTCTCCCAGTCCTTGACCTCCTGAATCTCATCGAAAAAGAGGTAGACCTTGCCGCCAATCTCCTTGGCGCGTTTGGTGATCTCGTCGTGCAGTGCCTGCGCGGTTTGCAGGTGGGAATAGCTCATATCCTCAAAATTGATGGCGATAAACTGCGCCGAGCTGACGCCGGACTCCGTGAGTTCCTGCTGGATCAGCTCCAACATGACCGACTTTCCGCAGCGGCGAATACCGGTCATGACCTTGATCAACTCCGTTCCGATGAACGGACGGATACGGCTCATATACAGTTCGCGTTTAATCATAAAACTTCACCCTCCTTCCGTGACTGACCACAGTATATCACACTTACGATTGAAACTCAATGGATAAATTACAAAAATATAAGTTATAACTGATAAAATACAAAATTCGACAAATGATTTCAGATAAGGTTTAACTATTCAAATGAAACCCTGCAAAGGGAGGATTCCACCCCCTTATTGGTGCGCGATCCATGCGGATGATTCGCAGCGCGGGGGGAGACGTCGTGCGCCGCTCACTGAAATGCTTCGCATTTTTTCTATCAACATTTCAACGAATATCTTTCTCTCATCTCCCTTGGGATGGAATGCAAGAATAGGATTCAAGAGGCACTAGTTCAATGTTGACAATTTGATCGGCTCCTTCCTTGTAACGTAAGCGCCAGAGCCTATCCAAAACGCATGGCTGCTGTTGTGAGATTCATCTCGTCTTGAAATGGCCGCGATGATACCGACTGCATACCGAAAACAGAAACAGTCAGCATCCGTTATCTTGCGAAGGAAAATAATGTGTGGTACACTTTATGTGAATTCTGATTGGTCTTTGAATTGAGCGCACAAAGGGGGAGCGCATACATGTCTACGATCGATGCGGCTTTGCTGGGGGGAGCCGTCGTCCTTTATAATGGGAATGCCGTGAATCTGCCCTATAAAAAAGCGTATGCACTTTTATACTACATCATTATCAAACGCAAGGTGTCCCGCAGCGAACTGACCGCTCTGCTATGGCCTGATGTGGAGACGCCTACCGCGTTAAAAAACCTGCGCCACGCCATTTTTACCATTCGAAAGAGCCTTGGGGAGGATCCGTTCCTGCAAGGTCAAAGGGCAGACCTTGTCCTTGACCCGGCGATCACAGTCCGCTGTGATGCGACTGACTTTCTGGAGAAAAATGATATTTCTCTCTATCAGGGGGACTTTTTGAGCGGGTTCAGTGTGCAGCGCGAAGAGGAATTCGATCAGTGGGTCAACCGTTTCCGTGAGACGCTGCGGGGAAAATATTTACAGCTCGCACGCGCGGAAGGGGAAAGGGTATATTCGTGCCATGAACTTGAAAAGGCCGAGCAGATCTGCTTGAATTGCCTCGATATGGATCCCTTTGACGAAAATGTGGTATGTCTTCTGATGAAGATATACTGTGCGGAGAAAAAGTACCGCAAGGCGATCAACCAGTATGATTCCCTCTGCAAGCGTTTGTCTTCAGAATTTTCGATCTCGCCGCTGAAGGAGACAACAGGCCTTTACTATGAGATCGTTGACGAATGGAACACTTTTACATACAACGAAAGCAATGCCGCCGCGGAGTCCGACGGTGAATTGATCTTGGGAAAGGACGCGGCCATCACCCGGATCCTCGCCCTTTCCAGTCCGTCAAAGCAGGCAAGGCATAAGTCAAACCTGCTGATTCAGGGGAAGGCCGGCGTCGGAAAAACACACCTGCTCGACTATGCCCTGAAGCGCTTTGATTTTTCCGACTTTATCATATGCCGGACGTTTTGCTATCAGTCGGAAAGCACGACTCCGTTTTCTCCGTGGAATATGCTGATGCTTGATCTGATGAACGAAGCAAACGAGAGAGGGATCCATATCCCTGATCGCTACCGGCATACGGCATCCAGCCTTTTTTCCTGCCTTGCGGTCTCAAGCAATGAAGCGTTGACGGAAAGCCCGGACATTTATCCGGTTCCGGCAAATTATCAGGCTGCATTGGAAGGCACCATCTTTATTTTCACATATATCAGCAAATGCACGCCGCTGCTTTTGATCTTTGAAGATACGCATTGGATGGACGAAAACAGCGCGGTCTTACTTTCCATGCTGATGCGCCGCGTGAGAAACACCAAGCTGAGGATCATCTGCACATGCAGAGAGAGCTGTCCGCCCTATATCCTCTCTCTTTATCAGGACGCCCGAAGGGACGGCCTTCTCAGCGACTGCGTCCTTGAGGATCTCAATGAGGAGGAAACGCGGCTTTTTATCCGCTCGTCTTATGGATGCTGCCTGAGCGATGAGCAGGAGCAGGAGCTCTATAAGCACACACGCGGAAACCCGCTGCTTCTTGTGCAGGCTCTCAATTCCTTGCAGGAGATCGGAACGATCGCCCTTACAAGGCCTGCAAGCGATATCATTGAAACGCGTCTGAGCCGCTTGCCCGGCGAGGAGATGGAGGTTCTGTTCTCCGCCTCGGTCTTCACGCATTTTGTCCCCGTTGACGCGCTGATCGTGCTCACGGCGCAGGGCGCGCTTGAGCTGCTGAGCCTTTGCGAGCAGTTGAGAACCAAGAACCTGCTCGCGGAAACGAATCAAAACGGAACGCTGGGGTATGAGTTTGCGCACGAGAGCATCCGGGCCGCGGTTTTGGAACGACAGACGGAGGCAATGCTCCGTATCCGCTATCTGCGCGCGGCGCATTACTATGAAGCCGTTTCCGACAAAAAGAGCCTTGGCCTATATGAACAGCTCATCTACTATTTCTCCAAAGGCGGAGATCGCTATCAGACGCTCAAGTATAAGATCCTGCATCTGGACATTTCAGCAGGCTTTTGCTATGAGGTGCTGCCGACGCTGACAGAGGCGGCGGATGAGATCGCGGAAAGCAGGCCGAAGGTCGATGACTACTTTGGAGAGCTGGATAAGGAGCTGTCCGTTTTGCGCAAGCTGCACTATTCCGAGGACACCCCGGAGCTGGATTCCCTCGAAATGACGCTTCTATATACGGAGGTCCGCTTTTATATCCAAGACGGCGCCTACCGCAGGGCGATGCCGCTATTGGAAAAGCTGCTTGCCCAAAGTCAGGCGACGGGCGATTGGAAGATGAGCATAAAGGCGCATAAGCAGTATGTCTATTATGGGATCCAGACATACAATACCGATGCAATGCGCGAGCACCTTGTTTACGGAGAAAAATACAAGGAGCAAATTGCCGGTTCTGCCGAGTGGGGCAGTTATCTCCGTATGCTGGGACTTTTGGCGCTGATGCACGGCAGATACGAGGAAGCACGCGAGAGTATGCTGCGCTCCGTCGACACCTTCCGCAGTCTGGATGCCGGAGACAACGGCAGCAAGTATGCCTTGAGCATTGCGGGCGCGTACAACTATATCGCCGAGAGCTATCGCCTGCAGGGAAGGGTCAAAGAGGCTCTGAAATAATATGATGAGGCGATCGTCTATAACCGGAGGCGCGGGTACTATCCCGGGGCGGCGGTGCTGTATACGAATTACGGTGTCGCTGCATTTCAGATGGGCAATGAGGATGCCGCTCAGAAAATGTTTGAGTATGCAGATGAGATCTATCAGGCATTTGATGAGTTCAGCGAATATCCGATCGCGCTTGCCTACCTTGCTTACTTTGATGCGAAAAGGCAGGAAATGGCATCTGCCCGTCAGCGGATCCAGAAGGCGCTTGCGCTCTGCGACCGGTTCCTGTCGCCGTGGTGGAAGGGCGTGACCATTTATATGATGTGGAAGATCCGGGCAGATTTTGGCGATCGCCAAGACATAGGGGAGCTTGCAGATCTCTGGCCGGGATCGGAGGAGGAGCATTGCGAATGGTGCCTATCCTACCTGCATCAGATCGAGTGGCGGGAAGAAACGCAGCAGATAGAGCAGGCGCTCCAAAAACTGCATCAGGGCGCTCCTGCATGAAAATAGGAAGAAGGTTCCAACGGAAACCGTTGGAAGCGTAGCAATAATAAGAATAACAAAAAATAGAATGATAAGCCACGCTTTCAGCCTCCATTTCCCGGACAAAGCGCCGCTTGCGCTGTGGTGGTGTTTCACCGTCACCGTCCTCTATTGGTGCATGGAGTTTAGCGTGACTGACCTCATGGATCATGGTCTTGATGGTCTGGATTTGGCTCATATCTGGCTGCACCAGAATACGCCGCTCTACGAAATTACAGCAGCCGTAAGCACCGCCCGGAAACGACTCCATGGAAATGGGGTAAGGGGAAATGCTGCGCAGAGCCGCAACCATGCTCTCATACTGTGCTACATCGCCGGTCAGCTTTCGGGCGATTTCCGGCAACGGTTTCCCCTCTGTCTGGCCTATGTCGAACACGGTGACTGTCCGAAAACTCATGCGCTGCACCCACTGGACTGATTTACTGGAAGAACCGTCCGGGGCAGTTTCCTCCACTTCTTCTTGCCTTCGGTAAGGGCAGGGGGCGAGTATGGTGATGCCACGCTCGCCTCGCTTGACCTGTCGGCCAAAATTCCTTCTCCAATCGTGATAACCCGCAACATTGGTGGCATTTGGGCATTGCATGAAAATCAGCATGGTATTGCCAAAGCTATAATGGTGGAATTTCGACATGGCAGTAAGATAAGCTGCGTATTGACCGCTTTGAAAAATATCTGACACGCCCTGCTCCAATTGATCTGTCAGTGCCTTCAGCCGTTCGCTTGGGGAAGTATATTCCTGCATGACAGCTCACTCCCGCCCCGGAGGGTCATTCCGGCTTTTTTCTTGACCGGGGCTGCCTACCGCTTTAGGCTGCACCTTCATTGTAATGGGAGTATTGCCTGTTGCTCCAATCAGGATTTCAGCACAGTGAAATTCCTTCTTGTAGGCTTTGACCTGCTCCGGGGTCAAAGAGCAAAAGTCCTCTTCGCCCAAGCCGCACACAAAAAACGGGCCAAATACGCCGCCATATCCGCCGGGAACGCTTCGGTTGTACGGCATTCCCAAAAGAATACCCTCATCATTGCAGACAACTGCGGCCCTATCCGCAAAGGGGTAGATGGCCTGGATCGTTCCGCCTACGACCTCCTGCATCTCATGCAAGCCGTTGATCTCCGCTTCATACGGAGCATACCCCGGCTTGACAATTACAACCGTCATGCTCTATCACCTCTCCGGTTCAGATTTCTTCTTAGGTTCCTTCTCGGTCTGCATCTTCATTTTCTGGCGTTCCAGCGCCTTTTTGCGAAGATCCATCGCCTCGAACATCGTGCGCTTGACCGTAGCAACGGTGGTTCCCTTGTCAGGGAAATAGGGGCGCAGTTCATCGTCCTGAAAAGTGACCTTTAGCGGCGGATCGATCTCCCGCTTGGTGGGCGCGACGGACTTTTCGATCTTCTGCGTGGTCAGCGTACCGGCTCGACTTTCCTCTTTGAGCTTGACCGCCTCCGTCTTGGAGGGGACTTTCCCGCCCTCTTTTTCGATGGCGTCTGCAAGCGTTTTCTGCTCGGTGGGCTTCATGTGGGAAATCTGCTCGGCGGTATCCAGCGGCAGTTCCTTTTTATCCACCATCTTCTTCAGCGGCTCCTCCAACTGATTGACACGCATTAAGCGCTGCACGCTGGCACGGCTCATGCCCAAATCCTCACCGACCTGTTCATCACTGCGCTTCATCGGCTCTTTGCCCGCCAGAATATCCGCCTTGGAGCGGCGTCCGGCCTTGCGCTTCAAAGCGTCCATTTTCATCTGCGCGGCGCGGGCCAATTCAGAGATGGGAATGTCCTTGCGGTGGAGGTTGCCATCTACGCACTGGATTTGTGCGTCATCCTCGTCCACACGCTCGATCAAAACAGGGATGGGATAATTCAGCTGTGTGCCGATGTCATGGCGGCGATGGCCGGAAATAATTTCAAGTCCGCCGTTGCGGCCGGGGCGGCAGAGGACAGGTTCACGGATACCGTAGTTTTTGATGGACTCAAACAGGTCTTTATAGTCCTGCGTCTCACGGTTCACCGTAAAGGGATGATCTAGGAAGTCCTTCAGATATGCCGGATGAACGGCCATGCTGTAAATCTCTCCCTCACCGGGAACAGGTAACTTGAAAAAATCCGCTTCCGCAGGGGCATCCAGCCGATCCTCAAACACCTTGGTCACGGCAGACCCTTTCGGCCCGTCTGCGGTGCGGGTCGCCGCTGCGGCCTCCTTCGGCTGTTCTGTGGGTTTCTGCGGCTCTGCTGCTTTAGTCGGTTCGGCAGACTTCTTGCCCTCGTCCGGGGGGGCGGGGGTGGCAGCAGGCTTGCTCTCCTTGACCGCCTTACCGTTCTTGGCAGGCTCAACGGGTTTCTTGCCCTCGTCAGGCTTGACGGGAGTAGGCGGTGCAGCGGCAGACTTGCCGTCCTTGGTCGCTTTGTCATCCTTGGCAGGTTCGGCGGGGTTCTTCTCCTCGTCCGCTTTGGCGGGGATGATAAGGC